>Ga0209138_1000537_pt1 | contig 36751 bp, 40 predicted proteins | sample SaaInl3SG_22_DNA_FD_184645 | JGI IMG/M metagenome (GOLD analysis project Ga0209138, IMG submission 184645) | Marine microbial communities from expanding oxygen minimum zones in the Saanich Inlet - ESP_153SG_22_DNA (SPAdes) (version 2) | ecosystem: Environmental > Aquatic > Marine > Intertidal...
AGCAAATGCCTCTTTTAATACTCTATTAGCACCAAAGAATACATCCCAATAATCAGCATCTGAACTATGTGTACGAGCGGCCAATTTTATGTTGTGGTCGCCAAATTCTTCTATTTCTACATAAGGTGCAGGCTCACTGATTGTGTAGGCTTTACATCTTTAGTACCTTTTATTAATTGAATAACAAAGTTATTCAAAAATCATCTAGGGGGTACCCCTAGATGATTTTTGGCGTATAAAACTGGGGGTAATTCCTCGGTAACAGTGGTGGAATCTTGGAGTACGTTTACATCTATTTTTACCTCATGCCGTGTATTAGATTTCAGGTTCTCTGTTGGCTTAATATGGAGTGTATTTCCATTGATAATCTCCGTGGTAAAGTCAAATCGCGGTTGTGTAGAGATGGCCTCCTTGGCTACCTCACCCTCGTCATTGGTTACTACTGAGTCTTTGAATACAATTCGTATGTCGTCGGTTTTAGATATTATTCCGCTGGTATAAGCCGATATGTGATTACGAAACTGTGTATCGGGATTAGTCGGAATCTGAATATTTCCTCTTTTGCAAGCGGTGATGTAGGAGATGACAAGTAGAATGATGAGTGTTTTTTTCATAACGGATTTTCCAATATTGTTTGTCCAAACGTAAGGAGCGTATTTCCTTATATGAGTGTCCCTTTATTCTTCGGTGAGTCTTTCTTATTATCTGTAAGGGTGTAGCTATTTTGTGATTTACCCAATTTTCTTCCTTAATAAATGCCTCATCATATTATAATTGTGGTATGGTGAAATGGAGCAGGATAGGAATCTTGACTATCTTAAGTGTTTGGAGTGTATCGGCTTTGGCTTGGGGCAAAACAGGTCATCGTGTGGTGGGTTACGTAGCTCAGCAACATTTAAGCGAAGTAGCTAGTCAACGTGTAGATAGTATATTGAGTAATTACGCTTTGGAGATGAGCGGTAATTTTATGGATTTTATAAAAGCGGATACGGCTTACAGACACATGGGCAGCTGGCATTATGTGAGTATCCCCGATGGTCAGAGCTACGAGGATATTACCCCAAATCCTAAAGGTGACGTGATATGGGCTATAGAAACATTAATCGCGGAGTTAAAGACCAAGCAATTTAAAATAGTTCCCAACGAAGAATTTGCAATAATGGTACTGGTACATTTGGTAGGCGACATACATCAACCGCTTCACGTGGGCTTGGCAGAGGATAGAGGAGGCAATAGTGTCAAGGTAGAGTTTTTTGGAGAGGAGAGTAACCTGCATCGTATATGGGACAGTGAGTTGATAGACCACCAAGGGCTGAGTTATACCGAGTGGGGCAACCACGTCAATCGCGGAGTAGATAGTACGCAAGTAGCACAGTGGCAGGCGAGTACAGTAATAGGTTGGGCTGAAGAGAGCCAATCTTTAAGAACGGCTTGTTATGATTTTGGTGAATATACCAATCTGAAGTACAGATACATTTATCGCCATATTCATACAATAGAAGAGCGACTAGAGCGTGCAGGTGTGCGACTCGCAGGAATTCTCAACGAAATTTATGGCTAACCTTCCTAATTTTATATGCTATTTCTGCTGAAAATTAGTTTTAGAGTAAAGGCTTAGCGTCAAAAAAAGACTCAATAATCAAGCAATAAATTATGAAAAAGACAATAATATTTCTTACCGCACTTTTCATAGGCAGTGCGGCAATCGCACAAAAAATAGACGTATCAGAAACCCATGGGGAGGTATTCAAACCTAAGGGATACAGGTACTTAGAGATTTACAAGAAGCCAAGTGATGGCTACTTAGCAGCAAGTATATTGCCTACCCGTAGGGTGGCACTTATCGTAACACTAAAACCCAAGTATTTTATACAACAGTTTGATGAGGCGATGAACTTGGTGAGTGAGACAGAGTTTAGCTTAAAGATGGATGGTAAACGAATGTCGTATTATGATTTTGTGCAGTTTGGTGGAGAATATTACTTGCTTACCACCTTTGCCGATCCGCAAAAAAACAAAATGGGATTGTACTACTCATCAGTAGATGCAGCAACTGGCGAAGTGAGAGGTAGCCCAATCCTCTTATCTGAAGTAGAGTATGTAGGACAGCGAGGTTATACTTTTCCATCGTTTAAGGTATCTATCTCTGAGAATAAGGAGTATATGGTTGTATTTGGTAATGACTCTAAACGAAGATCCCGTTCAACCATTTTTAACAAAAGGCAAACTGACGAAGAGGAAATTGGTACGTATGATTTTAACTTCACGTTTTGGTTGTTTGACCCCTCTATGAAGGAGGTGAGTCACGAAAAAGACTATGTGCTCAAAGTAGAAAACTCGACAGATAAATTTTATGTGAATGATTATGAGGTAGATGATAATGGTGCTATCTATATCCTCGGTAAAAATGCGTATGCCGACCAACTCTCCCGACGAGAACGCAAAAAATCCAATAGAACAGAGTGGGTAGATATTAAAAAAAGTGCCTTTATCCTCGAAAAAATTTCGCCTGATGGAAGCAGTGAGCAACAAGTTACACCCGAGGAAACCTTGTTTGTGGACATGGATATTCTCTTTGATAAAAATGGGAATGTGAATCTCATTGGATTGGAAGGAGAGCAGGTGTATAGCAGACTGGTTACTACTGGAGTGAGTCGCTTGATATTGGATGGTGATGATTTAGATATACTAAGTGAGACTACAGAAGATTTCAGTGAAGATGTGCTAGAAGCGGTGAATAATGTTCGAGTGGCGGAGCAGAACATGAACAAACGCCGAAAAAAACGTAGCCAAAAACGAGAGGCTAAACTTACTGACGAGGAGAAAGCCTATGCCGAGATATCGAAACGTGCGGCTCTAAACGTGAGTACCATCGCCTACAGTAGCCTGGATGAAGAAGGGAATGCCTATGTAGTGCTGGAGGAGTATTATGTGCGTGTGGTTACCACCACTACTACTAATGCAAATGGTTCGACCACTACCACCACCACGTATTATTACAATTACGACGATCTTATATTAATGAAGTTTTTTGAGGATGAAGTAGCTCAGAATTACTATCAAAAAAACTTTGTAAAAGTAAATGCCCCGTTAACCACGAGTATAAATGTAGTGGAAGAGGATGGCGAAGTTACGGTGGTGACACAAGGCCATGTAGTGCAGGCTGATGAAGATCTGGAGCAGGTTATAGATTACGAATTGCAGGCATTTGACCAACGTGTAAAAGTGCCGGGAATGCGTCGTAAGTATTTTGACTACCGTAAGGTGATGGACGATAATACCGTACTGGCTCCCGCTCAATTTAAAGGAAAGGTAGCGTGGTATATTTTTGATGTGAAGTAGGTTGTTAGGTGTTTATTAAACTTTTTTTTTCACTCAAAAAAAATCCTCACTCGCGGTACAAGTGAGGATTCGCAGAGTGTTCAGAGGCTGAATTAGTGAAAAACATAACCTTTTTTCTTGGCTTCTATTTTAATGGTGTTCACCATTTTTTCGCCTAAGGTTACTTCGTTGGCTGAAGTATTGTTGTCTGCGATGTAGTTGGCTCGTTCAACGCCTAGTTTTGCTATTTCATTTTTTATTTTTTCGCGTTCCTGTTGCTTTTCCAATACCACATTTTTGAGTTCTATTGTATTCATTTCTTGTAGTGAGTCGGGTAGTGTTTCTTTGTCTATGGAGGTAATCACCGTAGTGTCTGCATTATAGGCGTCTAGTAGATCCCAATTGCTGTTCATGTATATGTTGGATGACTTAGACAGTGCTCGCGATACACTATTCATTTTTGAGTACTTTGCTTGGTTCTCATCTTGGCGTAGTTGGTTGCTTTTCATTCTTCTACCATCATTTCCATAGTAGATATAAGTATTATTTAGCTGATAGTTGAGTTGGTTTATCTGGTCATCGTAAGGTGTGGCTACGTGTACCACTTTAACGTCACTATCTATATTCATAAACTGACCCGCGGTGAGTTGAGCACAATCGCCCCAGTGGGTACGTTGACCTTCGGCCATATCGCCACAGAAGATAGGAAACACCGTTACACCTTTTTGTGATGCCATTTGGCAGGCTTCTTGGTGTGAAAATGTTCCTTGATTGAATGGCTCATTTCCTGCGATGTATATGGCTTTCATACTCTCGTCATTTGCACTCCACTCTAGTTCTTTTAATGAGGTGTGAATGGCTTTGCCACAATACTCGCTGCCACCATTTGTGCTCAAGGCAAATAGTTTTTCAGACAATAGATCTAAATCTGCTGTGAAGGGTAAGACTTGCCTTACATAGCCCTGACGCACCGAGATATTATCATTACCATATTCGTAGAGGGCTATACTTATGGCAGCTTGAGTAGAGTCTTTTTCGGCACGAGCTAGCTCGTTTATGATGTTCCATAGTTGTGATTTGGCTTGGTCTAGTAGGCCATCCATACTTCCGCTGGTGTCTAAGATAAGAGCTATTTGTATTTGACTCTCATTTTGTGTAGCATCACGCTGCGTAACTTCCTCTCTTATAGGTAATTCTAGGTGTGAAGTTATACTTCTTTCATAATGTGAAGTCTTGAATCTAAAGCCAAATATGGCAACGGCAATGGCGAGTACTCCGCCGATAATTAAAATGTTCTTTTTCATACTGTGTTTAATTTATATTAATCTGTTTGAGGTCTCCTTGTGGAGTGATAATAAATACTTCTTTTGTTGGTTTTGCAGGTGCAGGTGCAGGTTTTGGTGTGGGTTTGGGCGTTGGTTTTTTGGAGAGTGCGATGTTGATTTGATACATCACTTGTATAGCAGGTTCTGCAATTACGGGGTTTACTACAAAGTCAAATTCCTTGTCTATTATAGGCAAGTAGTGCTTAGTGATTTTCTTTTTGGCATCGTTATTCAAGTTGAACTTTTTGGTGAAGTACGAAGTGCACGAGAAGGCGGTGTAGTTGGAGTATTTTTCACCGGGATATACTACCGTGTAACCTTCGGCGAGGGTACGTTTGTAATCTTTAATATCAATATCACGCAACTTGGTGTAGCGATCTAATTGTAAGTACACCATACTGTCGGCACTCTTACGTAGGCGACTTTTTATTCTGCCCATATCAGTAATCACCGCATCGGATCGTATATAGTCGTATATGCCATTGGCCGTGCATACAGAGAAAATTTTATTGAGTTCGCTGGTCTTTTTATACTCTATGATGATGTTTTTCTTAAGCTCAAAACCTACAGGTCTTTCAGTGAATGTGTTTTTCGAAAAAATCTTTTTTTCGAGCGTTTGGTCATAAATAGGCACGAAGGATATAATGTCTACGTGCAGTTCCAATCTTGGATTCACTTCCTTTAGTCCAGCTCTTACAGCGTCTATTTTTTGGTTGATTAGTTGGTTGGCCTCCTTCTCGGTTAAGGCTTCTTGCGATAGACTGAAAATGGCGACGTAAGCATCAGGAGTGGCATTGTACATTCCTTTTATGGTGATGACATTGTTCTCCTTGTAATTCACGGGCACAGCAATGTTGTTGGCATTGAGAACAATAGGTGCGGTAGATGAGTAAGCCCAATTGCCCATTTTATACTGAGCTTGTACAGCTTGTAGGATGCATAGGAGTGTTAAGATTCCAATTATTTTTTTCATTTGTTTTACGATTAATTTCAGTTCAAAATTGCGGGATGCATTCTTCTGTTTTGGCGTAAATAGGTGAATGTGCTTGCTGAGTGTGTGAACGTGTAAAAGGCGGAGATAATGCGGTAAGAATAGTGTCCTCGTGCTACAAGATAGCGTGTGTCCTCATTTCTGATAGCGTATATTCGTATCCACAAAGTGAAGGTTTGGTTAAAATATAGTGTCCTACTGGTATTGAGTCTAGCAGCGAATGGGACTCTTGCTCAAAGCAAGCAAGACCAAGATGTAAATCTTGCAACCCGGTTAGTTGACGATGCTAATAAGAAGGTGATATCAGAACCTTTGGACGCCTTCAAACTGGCAACCGATGCGGTAGTTCAGAGTAAGCAGCAAAAAGATTTACGCTCTGAGGCGAGTGCATACAACACTTTGGGTACTTTGTATTTTAATGCGGGAGATTACACCAAAGCCATTGAGTACTTTAATAAGGCTAAAGTCATTTATCAAAAGATAAAAGACGAAAAAAGCGAAGAATACACACTAAAGTACCTCGGTAAAAGTTACGAGGCTATCAATGATTATAAGAGTTCAAGTAGTAGCTACGAACAAGCCGAGCAAAAAACTAACTCGAGCTACCGCAAAACAGGTTATACCATCAGCAACTCTAAGATAAAAAAGCAAGCTGGCAGGAGCAAAGAAGCCATAAATGACTTGGAACAGGAGTTGAAATATAACTTGGCCCTAGACCCCGTTCAAAAAATAGATATTTACCTGGAATTGGGCGACTTATACCTCGCCCAAAAAGATACCGCCCAAGGGGTAAAATTGATAGGGCAAGCACTACAAAACGCCAAGAAAACACGCAACGATAGTGTAGGTATCAATACGTTAAACTCTGCTTGGAACGTGTATGATCAAAACGGATTAACTGAGATTAATCTCGAAACACAGCAAGCATATGCAGACTCTTCACGAGATGACATAAGCCCCGAAGTACAACGTACAATTAACTATAACATCGGTAATACACTCCTGAATACCGATGCCGAAAAAGCAAAGCCGTTTTTGGAGAAGAGTAGTGCCCCAATACCCGACGAGGAACCTTCTATAGACCGAATACGGGCCGTCGAAAAACTGTCGCAAGCCTATGAGAAATCAGGTGAGTATGATAAGGCACTTGCTAAATATAAGGAGTACATTGCCTTGTTAGATTCTATAAAACTCTTAGAAATGGCAAGCCGTATGCAGAATGAAATGCTAACCACCAAGTATGAGATTCAAGAAACGCGAATTCGCGAGCTGGAAGAAAAGCAGCTGGAGAAAGAAAAATCCATTCGCCGTCAACAATGGACTATCGGATTGTTAGTGCTAGGATTGGCCTTATTTGCAGTGCTTACCTACTTCTTGGTAAAAAATATTCGTGAAAAACAAGAATCGAATATGCGGATACGATTGGCATCGCTTCGTAGTCAGATGAATCCTCATTTTATTTTCAATTCCCTCAATTCAGTCAACGGTTTTATAAGTCAAAACGAAGAACGCAAGGCAAATAGGTACTTGGCCGATTTCTCTAAACTCATGCGTTCTGTACTTAATAATTCTAATAACGAGTCCATCCCGTTAGATGAGGAGCTACGTTCGTTAGAGATTTACTTATCTTTGGAGCACTCACGTTTTCCAGATAAGTTTGATTATCAGCTTGATGTAGATACCGACACGCAAACGCAGCTCATCACTGTGCCGCCTATGCTTATTCAGCCATACATCGAAAATGCCGTGTGGCACGGCTTACGCTACCGCGAATCTAAAGGGTTACTGCTGGTAAGCATATCACAGAAAGACGATACCTTAATTGTGGGTATAACAGATAATGGCATTGGCAGAAAGCAATCGCAACAACTCAAAACAACCCATCAGAAAGACTATAAAAGTACTGGAATGTCGCATACACAAGAACGACTATTGCTACTCAATAAACTTTACAAACGCCACTATGCGGTCACAGTGACTGATCTGAATACGGAGGGCGAAACAGGAACCGATGTTGAATTAAAATTGCCGATTTATGCCTAACACATTAAGCGTGATAATAGCCGATGATGAGCAAACGAGCAGAGACTTAATAGAAAGTTATGTGCTGAAATATTGCACTAATCTAAAAATTGTAGCCAAGGCCAATGACGCTAAACAAGCCATTGTTGCTATTCACGAGCATAAGCCTGATTTAGTGTTTCTAGATGTGGAGATGCCTTTTGGCAACGCCTTTGATGTACTAGAACAGACGGAAGGTGTAGACTACCAGACTATATTTATCACAGCCTATAGCGATTATGCTATAAAAGCACTCAATTACAGTGCAGCCTATTATATACTGAAACCTATAAGTATAGACGAACTGGTAAATGCAGTAGAAAAGGTGCAAGCCATGGCACAAGAAGATAACATTGGTGAACTAAAAAAGGTACTGAAAGATAACTTAGGTCAAACCAACATTCAACGAATTGTTTTGCCTAATCAAAGTGGTTTTGAAATAGTAGACGCCGCTCAAATTATTCGCATATCTGGAAGTGGAAATTATGCCGATATATACCTTGCCGATGGTAAAAAGAAAATCATCAGTAAGACACTCAAATTTTTTGAGAGTTTAGAAGACAACGCAAATATTATGCGTGTACATAAATCACACATTGTAAATACTGATTATATAGCTGCTTACCGCAGAGGAAGAGGAGGTGTGCTCGTAATGACCGATGGGAGCGAAGTAGAAGTCTCTGCCCGCATGAAAAGTGCCTTGTTAGAGCATTTGGGGCTATAGCTCATCGGCATATATCCAAAGCAATATGGGTTTGTCTGCTCTGTCAATAAGCGGCTCAAGCTTACTTAAGACCTCTGGTGATACCGTGGGACAACCTTCACTGAGGCAAATGTCGTCGTCCTGCTCTTCATTGGGTATGCACGCGTGGGAGTGGAGCACTACGTAACGTTCCATAGCATTGCTGTTGCTAGTATCTTTGCCTAGCAGTTTATAGCTTGTCCCAAAATTGCCGTCATACTTGCCACCAATTTTATAATGGCCTAGGCTAGAGCAATTGCTTCCTGTTTGGTTGCTGAACTGAGCAAATCTGTTGTCGGTACTTTGGCAATGACCGTGAGCTACGAGTCCTTTCACTAGTATGTCTTTGGTGTTCAGATTTATGCCAAAAAGTCGATAATTGCCAGAATGTGCCGTTAGGTCTATGAGTAGTGCTAGTTCTTTGTAGTAACCTAAGCTATCTGCATAGGTTGTGGCCTCATCTATACGGTCAGATTTCTGCAGGTATTCCACTCGAATGGGAATGGAGGTTTTTGGAGGTCTAGATTCGTTGCTATTGGGCAATAATACATATACAAAGTAAATCGCCATTACCAACATCGCGATGTACAATAAGACCCGTATTAAGAAATTGGGGTTCAATGTATGTGGAAATTTACAGCGAGTAGAGCTACTCCTAGTCCAATGACTATAGCCACTAATTTGTGCCTTCCGTAGGTATGGCTCTCATTGTTCTCAAAAAGAATGGTAGTGCTGATGTGCAGAAACACACCTATTACAAGCCCAATTAGTCCAGTCAGAAACTCTTCATACCCTACTAATGATGAGCCAATTAGCATTCCTAATGGCACCATTGCTGCATATATGGCGATATACAGATAGTTGGTATTGCTTTTGGAAAATACGCTTTTGAGGACTACGGCTAGAGCAAAAGCAGCAGGAAGCTCGTGTAGCCCAATGGCCAACACCATGTTATTCTGAATGGACTCACTAAAAGCTCCTCCGCCCAGACCTAATCCTTCTACGAGAGCGTGTAAGCTCAAGGCTATGAATAATGAGAAGGGAAATCCTCTCTTTAGGTCGTGTATATGAAGGTGTCCGTGCTCTATTCCCTTGGTGAAAAAATCGAGGACGATTTGCAGAAAAAATCCTGCAAGAATGTAGTAACCAGCTTTGTGTCCTACTTTTTCGTATACCTCTGGTATTAGGTTGAGTATGGTAATGCTTATGAGGAATGCTCCACTAAATGCCAAGAAAAGTTTGAGCTGGCGGGTCTTCTCAGACTGTATCACAAGACCAATTACTCCGCCTATGAACGGAAAGAAAAATAGTAGAAAAAGCCACCAAAATTGCATGGCTGCAAAAGTATCAATTCTTCGTGAAGATTTAAGTAATTGACTTTAAGCAAATTGATACAAGAGACGGTTCTCACTTGGGGCAATCAGAGCATAGTTTCAAAATGATTTATTGAATGTATCCAATGTTATGATTGTCACATCTATGCCTTGTCCTTAGGCTGCCTCTTAGCCTTTTTCAATGCTGCGTGCAGCAAGTATTCTATTTGCCCATTGGTGCTTCTGAATTCATCTGCCGCCCATTTTTCTAATGCAGCTAGCATTTTTTCGTCTACTCTGAGTGCAAAAGCTTTTTTCTTGCCCATCGGCTTAATACTGTATTTTTTCCATTAAAACGTTAGTCCCTGACTCTCCCGACATTGCAATAGGTCGATATCCTTTTTGAGCCATCTCGTTAATCTTCTTGTCAAATTTATCCATTCCTCGAAAAGCCTTGGCTCTTATGATGATGTATTTTTCCATTTGTTTTTACTTTTTATTTTTAATTCTTGTTCTTTTTGTGTTCCTATTAGGATCTTCTTATTGTTCTTGAGTACTGTAGCCATCCCTTTACTCCTCAAGTACTATGTTTAGTGCCTATACGCACGCCCCATCCACCTATAAATCCATAGTCTATTACTTCGAGGTGGTGTATCTGTATCTCATCCCAATTTACTTTTTTATTGACAAATGAACATTTTACTCTGATGCCATAGTTGTCTATCCCTGTAGTTAACTTCCAGAACCAGACCGCAATTATTATTACCCTACCTATTAGAAGAGAACCCCAAAACAAAATGGCAGCTCCGATATTTTCATATAATTGAGTGCTCCCCCATGTTTCATACGCTGCCCAAACAACCACTGCCAATGACCCTGCTAGGATTAGACGAAACCACCACATATTGATGTATTGCTCTTCCTTAAAACTTGCATTTAGTTGATTCATTGTTTAATCTTGGACTTAATTTTAAACTTATACTTTTCTAGTTATGCAATGTGCCTGCATTTACTATCGGGTTGGCTGCTTTGTCTGAACAAAGTACGACCAGGAGATTACTCACCATAGCAGCTTTTTTGTCATCGTCTAGCTCTACTATTTTTTTTGCACTGAGTTGTTGTAGAGCATCGTCTACCATACCCACGGCACCTTCTACTATTTTACGTCTTGCGGCAATGATAGCAGTGGCTTGTTGTCGCTGTAACATCGCACTGGCTATTTCTTCAGAGTATGCTAGGTAGCTTATTCGTGCTTCAATAACTTCTATACCAGCTATTTCTAGTCTGCGAGTAAGGGCGTCTTCTAGTCGTTCGTCTATTTCTGCACCACCACTCCTTAGTGTGAGGTGATTTACCTCTCCAGTGTCTTCGTCTTCAAAATCATCGTAAGGGTACGCACCAGCTAGCTTGCGAATAGCAGCCTCGCTCTGTATGTTTACAAAGTTTTGGTAATCATCTACATCAAATGCCGCTCTAAACGTCTCTTTTACCTTCCATACGACTACAGCTCCTATCTTGATAGGATTGCCTAGACTGTCATTTACCTTGATAGGAGGAGTATCTAAGTTGCGAGCACGCAAACTTATTTTTTGTTTTTTGTAAAAAGGATTAATAAAAAAGAATCCATTTTCTCTCACAGTACCTTTGTACGCACCAAACAAGGTGAGAACTCTGGAACCATTTGGGCTTACTGCGGTAAGACCTACTGCCAGAAAAATAAAAATGAGTATAGCAGCTACTACGATAAATGCGTTCTGGTTCATTATACCAAGTGCAATGCCGGCAGGTGCGATGATGAACATAGCGAGTAGGCCGATGTAGCCACTCATTGGTTTAAAGGTTGTTTCTGATTGTGTCATATTGTTGTCTTGATATTAAAATGATATCACAAATATATCAATATTATTTTTTAATTATTATCGAAATTGCTATCAATTTATCAAAACAACCGATAAGAGGGTACTTAAGCATCTACTACTATAGCTGCTTAAACTATCGTGAAGTTAATGTGTTACGTAAGTATGTTTGGATTATTCAAGAAAAAAACGGAGAAGGAGAAGCTAGAGGATAAATACGAGAAGTTACTGGGCGAAGCTCACAAACTTAGTACGGTAAATAGAACGGCTTCAGATGCTAAGGCTGCTGAAGCAGATGCGATATTGAAACGTATAGAAGCATTAGACTAATCACATCGTATATTACTCTCAAAAGCTCAGTAACGTATTATCGTATTACAAAAAAATCCCTAGTCTTATTCAGGCTAGGGATTTTTTGTTGGTTATATCTATTATGGTATTACATACCCATTAGTACATCCATTGGGTCTTTACCCATTAGCATAGTCTCCGGATTTTCTAGGTAGTTTTTCACAGTTACTAAGAATCCTACTGACTCCTTGCCATCTATGATTCGGTGGTCATAGCTAAGTGCTACGTACATTACTGGGCGAGCTACAATGTTGCCATTTTCCACAACTGCACGCTCTACGATGTTGTGCATACCGAGTATTGCACTTTGTGGTGGGTTAATTATTGGTGTGCTTAGCATACTGCCAAAAACGCCACCATTTGTGATGGTAAATGTACCTCCAGTCATTTCGGGGATGGTAAGTTTGCCGTCTCGTGCTTTGAGTGCAAGGCGTTTTACCTCTGCTTCTATTTCCCACATGGTCATGTTTTCAACATTACGCATTACAGGAACCATAAGTCCCTTTGGACTACTTACTGCTATAGATACATCTACAAAGTCGTTCATCACCATTTCTTCACCATCCAAGAAAGCATTTACTTTAGGATACTTCTGCAGTGCAAGAGCACACGCTCGGGTAAAGAATGACATAAAGCCAAGACCTACGCCGTGCTCCTCACGGAATTTTTCTTTGTATTGATTACGTGTGTCAAATATAGGTTGCATATTTACCTCATTGAAGGTAGTTAGCATAGCCGTTTCATTTTTGGCTGATACGAGTCTGCGTGCAATTGTTTTACGCAGGTTACTCATTTTTTTGCGTTCCTGCTCACGGCTTGGTTCAGATGGAGTGCTGTAGTCCATTGCTCCAGCTTCGGCCATCATTGCATCATACTTTGTAATTCGGCCGTCTTTGCCAGTGCCTTTTACAGCAGAAGCCGAGATTCCCTTCTCTGCTAATATCTTACCTGCTGCAGGACTTGGTGTCCCAGTGGCGTAGTTCGTCTTTGCCGCGGGTCCTTCTGTTTTTATCTCCGATTTAAAGGGTTTGCTATCAGGAGTGGGTGTAGCGGGTTCAGCTTTTGGTTTTTCGCTTTCAGTTTTTACACCTTCTGGAGCTGGAGCGTCAGTGTCTATTGTTGCTACTACTGCATCTATAGCTACATCTTCACCTTCTTCTACTAGAATCTTCAGAACACCACTTTTTTCAGCGTTCAGTTCCACGGTAGCCTTGTCACTTTCAAGTTCTGCTACTGCTTCATCCATTTCTACGTAATCACCGTCTTCTTTTAGCCAAGCTGCTATAGTCACCTCGGTTACTGATTCTCCTACGGAAGGAATTTTTAATTCGATTGCCATTTTTCTTAAATGTATGTCAAAGGTAAAAAAACGTTTTGAACTTCGTCTCAAATATTTGAGCGAAAAAGACGTAACTTTTTAAGTTACACCCTCTTCCAATTACTTAGAAGTATCTCAAATACAACTTAGGTGGTAAAATATAGTGGTTGTAAGTCGGGAGTTTCTTGATCTGGCTCAAATTTAGGTGAACAATCTCAAAGAATTTTTGCCTTGGTGAATAACTATGTAATGAAACGCGAAGGCATCCGTGTATTTTTGACCACAGAAACCATAACACCATATCGTCACAAAAAGTGAGTATTGCTGTTATTTTTAAACCTATGGACATACAAAAGTGCATAAATACACTCATAGCCCAGTTGCCTGGAGAGCACGCAGTGTTATCTCCTGGAAGTAGAAATGCACCCGTAATTTATGCATTGCATCATAGTGATAAGGTGTGCCACAGCGTAGTAGACGAACGTAGTGCAGGATTTGTAGCATTGGGAATGGCTAAGTTCACGCGATTGCCTGTTGTATTAAGTTGTACAAGTGGTACCGCGGCTCTCAATTATTATCCTGCTATAGCAGAGGCTTATTATGCTCGAGTGCCCCTTATTATTGTCACGGCCGATCGGCCTCCAGAGAAAATAGATGCGTGGGATGGACAGGCCATACGCCAAAAAGGAGTGTTCCGTAATCACATCCGTGCTGAATTTCAAACGCCTGATTATTATGAGGATGCGTCATCATTTGCAGATGTGGCAGCCTGTGTACGTAGATGCTTGGATTCCGAAATTCCCGGTCCTATTCATATAAATGTGCCTATTCGTGAGCCATTTTATGATTTTACACAAGAAGGCTTAAAACCATCGTCGCGAGTACTCCCTCAGCCTAAGGTTCATTATACCACGGTTAGAGGTATAGCTAATAGTGATGGGTTGAGCCTTGATATGAAGAAAGTATTGATTTTCAACGGGATGGACGATGGAGAAGATATACGTATTGCAAGCGATAATCATAGTGTGGTCCTGAGTGATCTTACTTCTAACCAAAGCAGCGATGTGCATTATTGGGATGCGATGTTATTCTCCGCACAGAGTAAAGAGAATGGGTTAGATTTTTTACAAGTACTAAAGCCAGATATCCTAATTACTACAGGCACTACAACGGTGTCCAAAGGGTTGAAACAGTTTTTACGCCATCATAAGCCAGAGCATCATATACACTTGAGCAGTCATTACGAGGTAGGTGATATGTTTGAAACCGAGCCTAAAATTGTACATCCTTCAGAAATTGTGAATTTAGCGGAGAAAGATGAAGATATCAATGGAGTAAGAAGTGGAGCCTATATTAAAGCATGGCTCAATATTACACAGGAGTTTATTGGGCGGTTTAGTCAGCTTGATTGGTCCAGTTACAATGAGTTTTGTGTAACTAATTATGTGCTAAGCAAAATACCGAAAAAAGCAATTGTACACCTAAGTAATAGTATGCCGGTACGTTATGTATCTTACCTGCTCAATAGTGATAATAGCGATAATATCATATATAGCAACCGAGGAACGAGTGGTATAGATGGTAGCACGAGTACTGCTGTGGGCAATGCGATGATGGTAGAAGAGGATGTATACCTTATCACGGGAGATGTGGCCTTCTTTTATGACATCAATGGTTTGTACAATAATAAATTGCCAAGTAACCTGAAAATTATACTCCTCAATAATGGAGCTGGTGGCATATTTGAAATGATAAAAGGGCCTCAGCAGATGGGAGAGGCACTAGCTTACCAAATAACACCACAAACGTATACGGCGGAGCACGTAGCACAGCATTTTGGATTAAATTATTATGGTGCAGATACCTTCGGTAAGTTCGCTCAAGGTATGGATGATTTAATCTCGTCAGAAGAGACTGCTATACTCGAAGTATTTACCGATAGGGAACTGAATCAGCGTTTTTATAACGCGTTTAAATCACTTTAGGCTTTTCCTTATTCTCTCAACATAGCTTGATTTGCGTGTATTAGGCTATATATTTGGAGCATATTAACTGAAAATAATTTTAAACAATGAATCTAAAACAACTATCGGTAGCTGTTATTGTAGCAATGAGTTTCTCTTCTTGCGTACTAACACATACAGCTCTCGTAACCAACAATTCTGTAGGCTCCAAGGTGGGCGTAGCTACAGCTAAACCTTTTCAAAAGGATTCTGATATTTCTTTCAAAAAAGCCAAAGAAAACGGCGATATCAATAAAGTAGGAATTGCAGAATTCAAAGTAACTCAATTCATTTTTCCAATTTTTAAAACAACAGTAACTGGAGAATAATTATGAAAAATTTAAAAACATTATTGCTAGGAGCAACTGTATTATTCTTTGCTTCTTGTACCGTAACCAGACCTTATGCCGTTACTAACAACGAAATAGGAGATGCCGTAGGAACATCTAAAACAACCGTAATTTTTGGTACTTCGTCAGGAACAAGTCTCCAAGCAGGTGTATTCTCTACTAACAAAGAGTTTGGAGTAATCCAAGCTGCTAAAAATGGCGAAATAGATAAAATAGCTACAGTAGATGTACAAACTGCAAACTACGGTTTGTTTAGCATCGTGAGAATTATTGTAACAGGAACAGAAGCAAGCAACTAAGAAGTAAAATCATGAAAAATATAGCAAAAACATTAATAGCAGGTTTTATTGTGGTATCACTTACTGCATGCAGTGCAGCAGGTCCATTATTTGTAACAGATAATCCAGCAGGTTCTAAAACTGGGGAATCTAGTTATAGAACGATTTTTGGTTTAGCATTGGACGGCGGAAACGCTGGTATTGCAAAGGCTGCTGAAAATGGGAAAATCACTAAAATTTCTACTGTAGATCAAAAAGCAGAAGCGGGTCTTTTTATAACAAGAATAGTAACTGTAGTTACTGGCGAATAAGCTAGCGTACTCATACTTATATTAAAATCCTTAGGTTTGTGCCTAGGGATTTTTTTAATGGCTAAAATTTATACGGTACTCTTTGTTTTGTTCTCCATATCAGGCTTTGCTCAAAATGAGGCTTCTATCTCTCACTACCAACGGAGCTGGGCTACAGACAGCATTCACTTGCCTTGTGAAAAATGGAAATTGAAAGACTTGGATATACATATTCCAGATTCTTTATATAACTCTGGTGTGGTCTCCATCAAAAAAATGCGTTATCAAGGAGTTAAGGGTTTTGCTTATAACGTAACTATATCAGAAGGCTTGGTAAGTGCCGTAGTACTCTCCACTAAAGGAAAAAAAGGCCGTGTACAATTAGAACATTTGCAGGCTATACTTATCTCAGGTACAAGTACAGAGGCTGCTTGTAGACCAATACCCACGCTTACTAATTGGAAACGTGGAGCTATTCTTACTATCACGTCAGGCAATTAGCACTCCATAGACTCTTTCTTTTTTAATCAAAAAAGTACAAGGTTAGACCAAGAATCCGCCTTGTTCATTTTACTTTGCATCTATGTCTACAAACACTGATGTACTGAAGCGAACGAAATTGTACAATAAGCATATAGAGCTTGGTGCAAAAATGGTCCCATTTGCAGGATTTGATATGCCTGTACAATATGCAGGACTTACCCCAGAACATCACGCCGTGAGAGAGAGTATTGGTATGTTTGATGTGAGTCATATGGGCGAATTTGGTGTGAAGGGTAAAGATGCCGAAGCACTCGTAGCTTGGATATGTAGCAATAATATTAGCAAGGTGGTTGATATGCAGGCTCAATATAACTGTATGCCCAATGACGAAGGCGGTATCGTAGACGATCTCATCGTGTACCGATGGAGTGCTGAGGAATATACCCTCGTGGTAAATGCTAGTAATATCAGTAAAGACTGGGACTGGATAATGAAGCAGAAAGTTGCCAAAGGATTTGATTGTGAGTTGGAAGATATGAGCGATGATATATCGCTACTTGCCGTACAAGGACCTAATGCGACTAAGGCACTTCAAAAATTGACAGATATAGATCTGAGTGCTATCCAATTTTACCATTTTGACGCAGGATCTTTTGGTGGAAGTGATGACGTAGTAATAAGCAACACAGGTTATACCGGTAGTGGTGGGTTTGAGCTATATGTATGGAACAAGGATGCCGAAATGATATGGGATGCAGTGATGCAAGCAGGAGAAGAGTTTGGAATCGTACCTTGCGGTCTTGGTGCCAGAGATACCCTCCGACTAGAAAAAGGATACTGCTTATATGGAAATGATATAGATGATACGACTAGCCCCTTAGAAGCGGGGTTGGGTTGGATTACCAAATTTGCGGAACCATTTAACAATCAGGCTTATCACCAAAATCTTAAAGAAAATGGCGTGTCTCGTAAGTTGGTAGGTTTTGAAATGATAGACCGTGGAATCCCGCGTCAGCATTATGTGCTGGTAGATGCGGAGGGTAACCAAATAGGAGAGGTGACTAGCGGAACGCAAAGTCCCAGCCTAGGCAAAGCCATTGGTATGGGCTATGTGAAGCCCGAATTTGCGAAGCTAGATGCTGACATATATGTCCAGGTTCGCAAAAAGACCTTGAAAGCTAAGGTATGTAAAATACCTTTCTTAGTGTAAGACAAAGTTTCTCTCACTTTAAGTTAAAGGCTTACGATTATTGGCCATAAGGACTTGCCTGTCGTTCGAATTTCACCTTCAGATAATGTACTTGTATAGCATTTATTTTGAGTGCTATGAAATAGTACCCATTGGGTAACTTAGCATCTGGAATCCACGTGGCATTATATTTTTCGGGCGTTCGGTGCTGGCGTTCTAGGGTGGCGACTTCACGACCCTGCATATCAAATACCAATAGACTCACTTCCGATGCCTGAAATACACCAAAGTTAATTGCCAACTCCTTAGTAAATGGATTAGGATTTGCAGCGTAAATGATGCCTTTGTCTAGATGAATATCACTTGAGCCAACGATACCCTCTCCACTTACGGCAATATCCCACGTTCCTTCTAGTACACCCGTGCCATCGTCGGTAAGTTCAATAATACGATGAGTAGCATCGTACGGGCCAGTGGTAATACTTGCAGCCGCATCTTGTTCTATGCTGGTATCTCCGGCAAAGTAAAGTTGGGTTGTGACAGTGGGGAAATTAGGGGGAGTAATCTTAAAATGAATGTGTGATGGGCGGTATTGGGCACCATTGAGGTATTTGCCTGGTTTTATGGTTTCTATGGAATAAAAACCCTGTGCATTAGTAGTCACCTTACCTCTCAGGTGGTAGCCGTCATTGTCATATTCTCCCGCATTGTTGGCGTGCCACATATCTACAACCGTGTTAGGTATAAATTCCGAGCAATCTAAGTTTTGTACACGACCAGTGATACTGATACGCGTGCCTATTTCAGTGTCGGGAGCAAGCTTACCGTCTTGTATTACGGGCGGATTGTCGGTGTAAAAAGGGCCTTCACCATAATAGTCAAAGGTCGTTTGGTCGCAGTCTAGTTGCTCTTGCGTGACATTGGATTTAGCTTTAGAACGAAGTGGAGATAATCCAAGTGCGAGGGTTGCTAGTGAAGCGTTTTTCAAAAATTGACGACGATTGTCCTTAGATTTAGCCATGGCGTAAAGGTAGGACTTCTCATTCACACGTATGTGCAATATTTAGTCGTATGATCCTATTTGATCTATCTTATGACAGGGGAGTAACTATTTTCATTCCTCATCGTCAAAATAGGTTTCGTTGGTTTTCTTTTGCCGGTAGTACGCAACAAAAATCAGAGATAGGGGGAAGAAGAGAATAATCAGAATCCACTTTAGAATTGTGCCTAAAAATTTCATAGCTCCAAAGTTAAAAATTATAGCATAATTGTACTTGTGTCTATTATTAGCTGCTACTGAGCAAATAATGAATAATCTCTAATCGTTGTCACTACTTACCACCTACCTTTGTGCTATCAAAAGGAGTGAGGTCGAGCGGATTGCGGTGGATTGTCATTTCGACCAAAAATATAACACATGACATTCAAAGACTTAGGCTTATCAGATGCCTTACTCAAAGCGGTAGCCGACAAAGGTTACGAAACACCAAGCCCTATACAAGAGAAGGCCATACCCCAAATACTCAAAGGATTAGATGTGCTGGCTAGTGCACAAACAGGAACAGGTAAAACTGCAGGTTTTGCTATGCCAATGATACAATTACTCGCTCAAGAGCCACCTCGACAACGCCGTCCTATCCGAGCATTAGTACTAACACCTACACGCGAGCTAGCCTCACAAGTGCAGGAGGATGTAGATACTTACAGTAAGCACGTAGACCTAAGAAGTACGGTCATATTTGGAGGAGTAAAGCAAAATGCTCAAGTGAATAAGCTCAGAAATGGAGTAGATATACTCGTAGCTTGTCCTGGTAGACTAATGGACCTCGAAAGCCAAGGTTTCATAGACTTACGTCAGATTGAGTTTTTGGTGCTGGATGAAGCAGATAGAATGCTCGATATGGGCTTCTTACGCGATATCAAACGCATTATCGCGATGATGCCTACCAAGCGTCAGAACTTATTGTTCTCTGCTACCTTTAGCAAAGACATACGCAAACTAGCCAATGGTTTGCTTACCAATCCGGTGACGGTAGAAGCTACACCAGAAAATAGTACGGCTGAAAGGGTAGACCAGATTATATACAAGGTAGATCAAAAACGAAAGACCGAACTGATTACCAAACTGATATGGGAAGGTAACTGGCATAAGGTGTTGGTATTTACCCGCACTAAACACGGAGCCAATAGACTCGTACAAAAACTCGAAAAAAGCAAAATAACGGCAGCTGCCATACACGGTAATAAGTCACAATCGGCCCGCACCAAGGCCTTGGCTAATTTCAAAAAAGGGGAAGTAAGTGTGCTGGTAGCTACTGATATCGCTGCTCGTGGACTCGATATTCCATTGTTACCTTACGTGATCAACTTTGAATTGCCCAACGTGCCCGAAGATTACGTGCACCGTATAGGTCGTACAGGTAGAGCAGGAGCAGAAGGTATTGCTATCTCATTGGTATGTGCCGAAGAGTTGGAATATGTACGTGGGATAGAAAAATTGCTGGGTATGGCATTAAATCAAGAAGTGATAGAAGGCTTTGAGCCAACTAAAGGCCCGGTAGAAGGAGGTAAAAAGCGTGTGCAAGGACGAGGCGGAAATCATAGAGGCGGCGGGGGCCCGAACAGAAATCGCAACTCCAATAATCGCAATGGTGGCGGTGGACGAAACCAAGGTCGTAAGCCTAACAACGGAGGCAGGGATTAAGCTCGAGGATTTTTTCTAGTCGGGTGATAACCTCAGTTATGGTTTTATCAACGACTACTTATTCTTTGCCTAGTTCTTCTAAGTCATTATTTTCTAAAAATTTGTGTTTATTGACGTGTTTTTGAGTTAAGAAAAATCTTATGCCACTATGCCAGTAATGACGAATGAGATGATGGAATTTTCCAAATACTCTTGAGAATTAGCGAAGAAAGACGACCTGTTAACATAGGAGTTGATGACGAAGTAAGCGAGTAGTAAGCCCTCTACTCGGTAGAGGGCTTAAAATAAGGTGTTAAAATAAGTCGGGAGGGTGTTTTATTCTATCAATAGCGGAGCTTCACCATCGGTCACAATGATCTTACTATTAGGCGATTTAGCTAGTTCTCTGAATGCTTCTATGCTTTTTAGCTTAATTATTTCAGGTGTAAGTCCTTCTGCTAATATTTTTTGAGCATCACGCGTACCTGTAGCCTCTATAATCTTACGATCGGCCTCTAGCTTCTCTTGCTGTAAAATGAATTTCATACGCATAGCATCCTGCTCAGCTTGCAATTTCTGCTCGATAGAGCGGGCAAGTCCCGAGGGCAGTTTGATACTTTTCATTAGGACAGACTCTATTACGATACCACTACCAGTGAGCAACTCATCCATCTTTGCTTTGATGGCGTTTTCTATATTGGCACGCATACCACTATGCATATCTTTAGCATAATACTTGGCACATACATCAGATGAGGCCGATCTAAATACACTTCCTATAATGGATTCATAGTTAGGTCCGTACCTACGTATAATGTGTGCTATACTGTCTTGCTCTATACGATGAAGTATAGATATTTCAGAGGTGACACTCAATCCTTCTTTACTCGGAAGGTTGAGAACAAGTTTTAGGTTATTGGTTTGGGTAGAGGCTAGTATAACCTTGGTAAAAAACGGGTTATAACCAATAATTCCTTCCGTGTATACACCTTCGTTAAGCTTGCCAAGACGTTGCTTTACGGCAACTTGACCTGGACGAACTACGGTACAACTAGAGAATAAAATAGTGGAGAGTAAAACGGCGAATAAAATGTTCTTTTTCATATTGTTTTGTGTTAAAGTGATTGCTCTAAGTATAACAATAAGTACTCCAAAAAGTGTGATGCTAGGATTTACAATTGACCTGCTGCTGACAGTGTATAGTAGAGGGTTCAACGCTATCCAATTCGGTGGACGCTTTAGGAGATTTACAGTTCCTTCCTCTAATAAGCAGGTATAGGTGAACAGTGAATACTCAAAGGTAACTATGCACGCTAATTCGCCGCAGCGAACGATTTAAACAGATTTTCACAGATTGTTCAAATTGTGAAATAAGACAGTTTATCTAATCTTGATTCTAAACGTTATTAAAATCACATAGCCATTCAAGTTAAAAGCTAGGGCATAAGAGCTTGTGTACTTATAGTAAAATATACTGTTAGTAAAGTGTATTGTTAAGTAGACGATTTTGACAGGACTAATTTAATTTAAATAACTGATTATGAGTGTATTATGTGAATACTTACGCTAAGGAACAGATTCTGATTGCAATCTATTGAACCTTTAAAAATGAAACACCATGAAGAGAAATTACATTCTAATCGCACTTGGATGCTTACTCCTAGCAGCATGTAGCTCTGGCAAAAAACGACTGGAGCAGGGAGATTATGATACGGCAGTGTATAAGGCCGTAAAACGACTACAGCAAAAACCACAGCATGGGAAAGCTGAAAAGGTTCTGAGAGAAGCATATACACACGCAGTTAACGAACATATGGAGGTGATCAGCTACTTAGATAAAACTGACAACCGTTTTAAGTATGACCGAATGGTGCGTGAGTATCAGCAAATTCATTATCTAAACAATGCGGTGAGACGCTACCCATTTTATGCTGAATTAGTAACACTTACCGATGTGAAAGACGAGTTGGTATTTGTAAAAAATGAAGCTGCCTTTGCCCACAAACTACGAGGAGAGGAATTGCTCGTTGTTGGGGATAAGGCTAGAGCACGTGATGCTTTTCACCATTATGTTCAGGCTAATGCATTTCAGCAAGGAGTCGTGAGCCCGCTGGAGCTGGATAGAGCACAGGATGCAGGTACGGTAAATGTGGTCCTCGAATTCGCAAGCAGACGACGATTTTTCAGCGGGTTTAACTCTGATATTGTTTTTAACGAAGTGAGCAATAGATTTAGAGGTACACGCTACCGCTTTATGCGAGTAGTAGAGGCTGGAGAATTAGCCAATTCGCCAGATGAAATCGTACAAATAGAGATGGAGGAAGCTCACATCGGTGGAGTTGATTTTAGAAAGAATGCCTTTGAGGTGAGTAGAGATGATGTTTATATGGGTGAGGCTGAAAGCGACAGTGGAGAAGTGGTAAAAGTATACGGAACAGTAACCGCCGATTACGTAGAGTACTGTAAAACCATTAATAGTAGAGCAAGTGTCAGTATCCAGCGGTTAGATGGTAATACGATGGCCATACGTCATCAGCAAATATTTCCGAGCAGCTATAACTGGACGCATAAATGGGCTACCTACCGCGGAGATGAACGAGCTCTCAGCAAAGAGCAGCTGGACTTTGCCCACCGTAGCGAGCCAACCTTACCAAATCCTCAATGGTTGTTTGCACAAGCTAGTAAACCGTTGGTTGGTCGCAGTGTTGATTTTTTACGCGGACAATATGACTACCTCCGTTAGATGATATGCCTGAGGTAATAGCGAGGAATTATATAAATAAATAAGCACAAAAAAGCAGAAGTTTAGCTTCTGCTTTTTTTATCTCTATAAATCCAAAACTAACGTGAACTTGATATGATACTTCTTTTTACGAAGGCCACACAATTCCCTCACCATCTTCGGTGTATTCAGGAAAAAGAGTGATGCTCTCCACGAATCCATCTTGTATCCAAAAGCTAAGACCCTTACTCTCCACGGTGTAATCTTTGGAGTCGGGTTCTGCAAACTCTTCATCTTGCACTAAGTCATCAAATTTTGCCATCTTTAGAAAATCAGCTTCACTGAGTCCTGCATAAGATTGGCCGTCTACCACGTAAGTAGGAGCGTAGCAGGTAATAAGTCCAAGTCGGAAATTGTCTTCTGACATAAAACTAAGTTCTACGCCTTGTTCGCCAAAAAGCAGGGATATATCATCAGTTCCGTCTTCGTGTTTTTCTTTAGTGGTACTCGTAGGTTCGCCAAGTAGCAGTTTTACTTGCTCTAGTGTTTGTCCAAATTTTATTTGCCCGAAGCCTATAAAGGGTTGTATCTCAATATTCATGTGATTGTTATAAGGGACAAAGGTCGGTGATTTTGGTGGTTACCACCATATTACAAAGTACTCGCAGAAATAAGAGCCGTTTTTTTGCCAAATAAGCGGAGCTCGCTGCTCACTGAGGTGCGTACCTAGTTCGTTTTTAATGTGGTCATAGTCATACCAAGTTGTGTGTTGAGTTGGATTCATACCCCATTCTTTTTTGGTTGGGATGTAGTAGTGGTAGTCTACTTGGTGACGTTGTTTAAATGCCTGTTTATTAACGTAATACCCCCTCACAGCTTTATTTAGTTCTGGTGTTAGTTCATAAACATATCCAAGTGGTACATATAAGCAGGCTAAGAGGCATAAGGCTTGAGTTATATCGCCACTATGAAGCGGTTTTAAGGCTTGTTTGGTAAGGGAGTGATGCAGTAATGGAAATTGCTTGGTCTTTAGTTTGTAGAGTTTTTCGGCAAGTGAGTCTCGTCTGTTGGGGCCAATCCACTGATTCATATTTTCAGCAGGTAGGGAAGGGTCTAGTAAGTAAAATTTATACGCTATCTCAACGTGGACGATGCTTTGGTTTTGGAGGTTTCTGATGATGAAATCTAACTCGCCTATGGTTTGATTGTTGTCCTTTATCTGTACATTTTCGTGAAGTGTTTCATAATTCACTGAAGATTTTATAGCTTCAGAGACTACACGCTCTGCCAAGTGTCCTAAGCGGATATTACTAGGCAGAATGCAATGCGGTGGAGCGTCCAATTGCAGACTTGCTAAATCAAATGTCACAACACCGGTGAATTCTTCACTTATTTGTGGTGTGCTAAGTATGGAGTTTATTCTGAGGAGGTTGATCATATTTTGTCTGAGATGTAGATTGTCATTCGTCCGCTATTTGTATTTATGTAAACTCTCCTCTTATTATGTGTGCGTTGGTGTGAATAGTAGCTTTTTGGAAGAATGTGCAATAGGTTGCTTTTTATCTATAATTTCCTGTATTGCGTCCGCATCAAAACCTGTAAACCATTGGATAACTTGGTTCAGTTCTTCCGTTTTTCTCTAATCTTTTGAGGTACAGTGGGTATATGGATCCAAATATCATATTGGCCACCTGTTCATTTTTTTTGCTGTGACTTTCATACTTATTTACACTAGCTATGTTACAAATGTATAAAGCTAGGATAATCGCAAATTTGGTCGTCCGCATAGCAGCCATTCGCCTAATAATGGAAAGGGTGTTGCCTCTAATGACTTTGGTTGGGAATAGGCAATTGCCAGCTGCAAAAAAATACTAGTTTTCTTCCATAAACTCCTCTACCTTGTCCACCATATTAGGGCTGCCCATAAATACAGGATTACGCTCGTGTATTTCAGTAGGTTGTAAGTCCATTATACGGGTGCCATCTCCCAATGTTGCTTTACCACCTGCTTGTTCTGTGATGAAAGCCATGGGATTACTCTCAAACATTAAGCGTAGTTTACCCTTTGGAGCATCTGTAGTAGACGGGTACATAAATATACCACCTTTCAGCATATTACGGTGAAAATCAGCCACCATACTGCCTATGTATCGTGCACTATACTTTTCTTTATCTATGGAGTTACGACAGTAGTCTACATATTTCTGTACTCCTTTACCCATTCGGTCATATATCCCGTCGTTGAAAGAATAGATTTTACCATCTTCAGGTATCTGAATATTCGGGTGACTTAGTAGAAAATCACCAATAGATGAATCCAGAGTGAAGGCATTTACACCTTGCCCGGTGGTGAAAACAATCATCGTACTACTTCCGTATATGATATATCCCGCAGCTACTTGGTTCGTGCCTTTTTGGAGTACATCTTCCATAGTAACTGGTCCACCTACAGGACTAATGCGTTGATATACGGAGAATATGGTGCCAATACTTGCGTTAACATCTATATTGCTGCTCCCGTCTAATGGGTCCATCGCTACGATGTATTTACTGTCTTGATTTAGTGTGGTTTCTATGTGATGTATATCTTCTTCTTCTTCGGATATAATAGCACAGCAGTCACCTCCAAGTGTAAGTGAAGACTTAAATTCTTCATTGGCAATCATGTCCAATTTTTTCACCTCTTCACCTTGTACATTTATGGTGCCGTGCTCACCAAGTATATCTACCAAGCCAGCCTTTCTTACGTCTCGGTTTACGATTTTTGCACCAAATTTGATATCCCTAAAGATTTTAGATAAATCGCCGGTAGCGTCAGGATATTTACTTTGTTGGTCCGCAATAAATTGACTTAGGCTGATTACTTGGTTAATTCTCATTTCTTAATGTCTATAAATGGGTAATTTTGCAGCAAAATTAAACTTTAATGAGAGTATTCAAATTTGGAGGTGCAAGTGTGAAAAGTGCAGAGGCCGTAAGGAACGTTGCACACGTGTTACAGAGACAGTCTGATGGTCCTTTATTAATCGTGACATCCGCTATGGGCAAGATCACCAATAAGTTAGAATTATTAGTTGACGCGTACTTTCATTCCAAAGAAACTAAAAAAATGATACTTGAAGATGTGCGTAGCTTTCATCAAGAGATCACAGCAGGCCTTCAGATTGATGAATTTGACTATTACGAGGTTGAGAATTTACTTATTGAGCTAGAGTGTATCATCGAAAAAAAACGGGATGAATCATCGTCTTACGATACTGAATATGATAGAATTGTGCCTTTTGGCGAGCTGATAAGCACTAAAATAGTGAGTACATATCTTAATAAGATTGGGTACAAGAATCGTTGGATAGATGCTCGTAATTTTGTGATAACAACCTCAAAAAATAGAGCAGCAAATGTATTGTGGGATGAGAGCGTTCCGCTTATTAATAGCAGTTTGAAACCGCTCGTAGAACGACAAACAGTCATTACTCAAGGTTTTATAGGTAGAGGGCTGAATCACAAGAACACGACCCTAGGACGAGAAGGGTCAGATTATTCAGCAGCAATTTTTGCTTACGCTCTAGATGCAGAGTCGGTGACCATCTGGAAAGACGTAGATGGTGTAATGAATGGTGATCCGCGTAGATTTGATGATGCGGTGCTCATTCCTAAGCTCTCATACAATGAAGCCATAGAATTGGCCTATTACGGTGCATCTGTAATACATCCCAAAACTATTCAGCCCCTTAAGAATAAAGATATTCCACTTTACGTAAAGTCATTTATAGACCCAAGTAAGCCAGGAACTGTAGTGTTAGAAAATGCAAGCCGTACACTGAACGAAATCCAATGTTATATTGTGAAAGAAAATCAATCCCTGATTAAAATTGCATCTAAAGATTTTTCATTTATCGTAGAAGACAATTTGGAACTTATCTTCAATGCTTTTAATAAAGCAGGTGTTCAGTTGAACTTGATGCAAAATTCAGCCATAAGTTTTATGGCTTGTTTCAATGCAGATGAACTAAAGCGAAATGCTTTAATTGACTTGTTAGAAAGTAAATTTGATGTAGAATGGAGCATGGGTTATACATTACTCACAGTGTTTAACTATTCCGATGATAAAAATCAACTAGACAAAGTAGTGGCTAGTCGCAAGATAGCCTTGGAACAAAAATCGAGTAGTGCTTTGCAATTACTCCTAGTAGACTAGCTCACACATTGATTTAGTTTAACGTTGCGGAACAACTTCTACATCGTTTTCGTAAATAATTGTTCGTTCTTCACCTAGAATAATGGCTTTGAAAGTACCATTCTTCTTACCGTTTACAAATGGTCCCGTAATCTGTTGTAGGTTGTCTTTGGTAGCCTGAGTGCATACTCCATGCGGTTTCCCATTCTTGAATGAGCCCGTTATAGTACCTTCTGGTGTTTCTACTGTACCTTGCCCCGTAAGTTGGTTGGCTTGTACTTGTCCTTTGTACTTATACCGGTTTCCCATAGTGTACAGTCCGTAGCCATGCATCGCATCTTGAGCCCAATCTCCTTGATATTTCACCCCGTTGGCATATTGTATACGACCTTCGCCATGTTTTTTACTCATAGCGTACGAGCCAGAGTGCGAGTATCCATAGGCTTTAGAGTAAAATTTTCCTTGCCCCCAGAAAAAACCAAGCTTAAAATCACCCTCATACTTATTGCCGAATGTATCGATATATTGGCCTCGGCCATGAGGTAATCCATAAGACCATTCCCCTTGGTAAGCAGCTGCACCATTGCCCCAAATCATCGTTCCCTCACCATCTATTACGTCTCCCTCCTTTACCACGCCGTTGGGTAATAGTCGAGTAGCATTAGCTTGTTTCAGTATGACGGCGTTGTTTTTTAGGCGTTCGATAGTGGCTGTAATACGCAGGTGAGCAAGTTTTTTGTTGGTAAAATAAAATTCAATTTGATAATCTGCTGTAGATAGTTTGGTTGCAAACTCATTATTAGGCATAGGGTCATGTATACCCGTTAGTTCTTCAATGGCAGGCAAACGCATTCCCCACGATATACCAAATGGTAATGCACGTTTATATTGTTTGTAGGCGTATCCGCTATCGTATAACATAATACGGTAGAGAGCAATATCAGAATTAAACTCCAATGCCATACCATCCTCAGCATAGTTTTGTTTATACAACCTCAAGTAAGGCAAAAATTCTTCGGTTGGTTTTGTGGTGTTTAATGAACTTAAAAACTGCTTGGTCTCGAGCGAGATATAGGGCTGACCGAGTAATTGTTCGGGAGATTGAGCCTTGGCTTGAGGTAACCAATTAAAACTTATTAGTAGTGCGAATATTTTTATGAAATGATTTTGTGTCATTGTGTTCTAAACGTAAAACAAAAGTATCTGAAGAATAGTTTAAGTAGCAAAGTAAGCTATTAACCCGATAAGTTATTGGATGTAAGACGTTGAATAAATGGAGTAAGTTGTCTGGACTACTCATTTTAAAAAAAAATAATAGTGAGAAATAAATACTGACACTAAGTATGCTATATCTGTTATACTCAGGTATTCCAATTGGCATCTAAACAAATTATATAACTCATTCGGAAAGATTAGCTTTGCACTACGAACAAGAAATGAAGAAACATAAGGTTACTTTTAGGTTTGAGACCGAACCAGGCAAGGAGCTCACGGTGGAAATAAACGAAGGAGATACAGTATTGGATGCTGCACACGACAATGGAGTACACCTCAATCACAACTGTGGTGCAGTATGTGCGTGTAGTACGTGTCAGGTACATATAGACAAAGGGATGGATAGCTTGCCAGAAATTACAGACAAAGAAGAAGACTTCATAGATAGAGCGATAAACCCACGCATAAACTCCCGACTAGGTTGCCAATGTGTGGTGACTGCGGATATAGAGGTTACCATTCCAGATCAAAGAAGCATAATAGGACATTAACAATAATGAGCGAAAATAAATTTTTTGAGCCTCCAATGAATTGGAGTGATTACGAAGACATAGCACTAGCCTTGTACGAGAAATTTGGCGATGATTTTACGGAGAGTAAAATATACCGCATCCGCTTTACAGACTTGCTCACTTGGGTGCTGGAGCTTCCTAACTTTGAGGGAGTAAAAGAAGATAGTAATGAAGGACACCTAGAAATGATACAAAGCAGCTGGGTGTACGAATGGCGAGATAATCAGTAAATCATATTAAGTGATTTTAGATAAATTTTCTAACATTAATACCTTTATACTCGATGTGGATGGGGTGTTAACTACTGGTACGGTATTAGCTACCGATGAGGGTGAGATGCGTCGAGATTTTAATATCAAAGATGGATTTGCACTGCAGTATGTAGTCAAAATAGGATACAACGTCATTATCATAAGCGGAGGAAATTCTGCGGGTGTACGTCAACGACTAAAAGGTTTGGGCATAACACAAGTGCATACAGCAGTAGCAGATAAACGAGCCTTGCTCAAACAGCTAGTACAGGAACTCAATCTTAATCTTGATAATGCTATTTACATGGGTGATGATTACCCAGACTTGAGTATTATGCGTATGTGTGGAGTAAAAGTGTGTCCTGCTGATGCAGCGTGGCAAGTGCAAGAAGAAGCCGATATTGTTACAAAAGCAAAAGGCGGCAAAGGAGCCGTACGTGAGATTATGGAAAAAGTACTTATTGTTCAGGATAAATGGGAAAGTACCGAACACTCTGTATGGTAATGGGTACAGTTGGCAAACTCCCGTGATTAATCAAGACTGTTTTGGTATTACTTTTGAATAAATGAAATTATTGAGCTACATAAAGGAGTACAAGTACACCATCAGTCTGGTTGTCTTTTCTGTATGGATGCTATTTTTTGATGGGAATAGTGCATTGTTTATGTACAAACAGTATAATGAACTAAAGGACCTTAAGACTCAAGAGCGATTTCTCTCTTTAGACATAACCGATATGACTCGTCAAAAGGAGGAGCTTTTTTCAGACGATAATAAGCTAGAACAATATGCTCGAGAAAATTTCTTTTTTAAGAAGGAGAATGAGGATGTTTATGTAATAGAAGAGGCCTTAGACTAAAAATTATTTTGGTCTATCAACTTTTTCATAGGGGCATAAATAGGCTTACTACTCGCCAAGATGCTTGTGCCAAAAACGTAATCATCACCACCCTTAAAATCTGTAACGAGTCCGCCTGCCTGCTGTACAATGTAGGCTCCGGCTGCCACGTCCCAAGGACTCAGATTTAGCTCGAAAAACGCATCAAACCTTCCTGCGGCAGTGTATGCCAAATCTATAGCGGCACTACCCATACGCCGCAATCCACGCGTGTCACGCATCAGTTGGGTAAGCACGTTGATGTATTCATCCATCTCTGCGAAATTGTAATACGGAAATCCAGTGGCTATCAAGGTATCTTGCATATTAGATCTAACTGCAACGCTAATCAATGTTCCATTCAAATATGCACCCGAAGGGTCGGCGTGAAAAAGTTCATCGTCAGCAGCTACATATACACATCCGTACACTGGTTTGTCGTTAGCATATAAGGCGATTGATATGGCGTATTTATTAAGGCCGAATATGTAATTGGTGGTTCCGTCTACGGGGTCTATGATCCAATATAATTCTTTGTTTTGGGTAGTGTCTGTACTTTCTTCGGTAAGGTAGCCAGCTGCAGGAGTGATTGTTTTTAAGCTGCTTACGAGCATTTTTTCGCTCTCTACATCTACGTAGCTTACGAGTTGGTTCAGACTTTTTTCATCTATCTCGGTATTTCGTACTTGGGCTTGATTTTCAAGTTGAAATTCACCTACTTGTTTTACGAGTAGGTCTATATCTTTTATCTGTTGAGGGTTGAGCATGGTTTATAGATTAGTTTTTGTTAAGTAGGAGCTGGATTTTTGTTCTGATTTTTTTTAAGAATAAAATAACTCTTTCATAGCGATTCCAGTTGTTCGAATCATTGATCCAGCTCCCTTCATAAAGGTGTATACCGTAAGCGTGAGAAGGTAATTTTTTGATTAGATGGTCTATTGAGTTTGTAGTTATATCATCCCTCTGGTAGTGGTAAAAGCTGTCTGCATCTAGTATATGAATATCGTCTATCATCTGAGTGCCGTAAGTGTAGGAGCTTGATATATTATTGATTACATCACTAGTTAGTTTAGGCGAAATATAACTGTTGAGTTTAGAATGTCCGTGGTGTTCAAGTAATTGAAGACACCTTTCAAAAAAATGATGTTTCTTAATTCCTCCACACACTCCGTTCGTTATCCAAAAAGGGCTTTTTTCTTTGTATTGAAAAGCCACAAAACACGATTGATTAAGGAGGGAAGCTAGTGATTTAGTTAGTAAAAAGTCCGTGTCGAGATATATACCCCCATGATGGTATATGGCATAAAGGCGTACATAGTCACTTGCAAATGCCCAAAGTTTATCTTTTAAGTTTTTAACTACGATAGGGTGTTTTGGGCTATTGCTTTCATTCCACTCTCTTATTTCAAAATCAGGATGCATCTTTTTCCAAGTGGCAATACATTGTAAGATTTCAGGTGATTTTTCTGCCTTGCCAAACCAACAGTAATGGATGATTTTTGGAATTTTATTTTGCATAGGGCTTAGGCTGTCGTTATGATTTTTTGAAATTTTTCTCGGAATACCTCCCAAGATAGATGTTTATCATAATAGGTTCTAGTTTTCATCCTTAAGGCATTGTATGCTGCAGGGTTGTTGCGGTATGATGAAATGATATCTACAGCTTCGTTTAGATTTTCTACTATGTGTCCATTCTTACCTGCTGATATCATATCAGGAATTCCTCCTACGCCAAAAGTAATAACGGGCAGGCCAAAACTATTAGCCTCGTTTATTACGATTGGGGTACAATCTGCCGTAGGGAATAAGACAAAAAAGTCAGCTTTTTTATATTTAGTTATTAGTTGCTGTCTTTCATCCGGTTTGGTTTTATCCAATAATAAATCTATGCCTATAATGGTGAGCTTACATTTAAGTTTTTTTGCGAGCTTCTCAGCCTTATCTATTCCTTTTCGTTTGTAATCGGTGCCTACCGTAAGTAAATTTAAATTGGCATTAATTTTCTTATTGTTCACAATTACTGAAGAGTAATTGCCTATGTTGCTTCCTAAGTTTATTGTGTATGTCTTCAAGTCAGGATATGCAGATTTAGCTGCATCCTGAGCCCAAGTGGAGGTGTATATAATTTTATCGAAATGTGAGAGTGATTTCTTTTCTATATTGTAAGCTTGCTTTATGGCGTTTGGTATTAAGTTGGAATAAACCTCATAACTATTATGCAGTAGGTCAAAGCACGCATCTGCTATAAGTACAGACGAAACTTTAGAATCTACATATAGTAGTTCAGTGCCAGAGCCTAAGCAAACAATTAATTCAGGATCTATTCTCTTTAGTTTGCGGCTAAATGATAAACCATATAAGTAAGCTACATACTTGTTAAAATAAACGTTGATGCGTTTTCCTTTTAGTTTATAAAAGTAGTGTGAGAATGCGGCTAATTTCTTCTGTAGATAATGAGCACTAGGAGAGTAGCAGACATCCACGTGATTATTTTTAGCTATTTGTTCATAGATAGATTTGCACGTGCCTGACCACGATTTGGTATCCGTTACGGGTAATATGCTTGCCAAGAGTACCCTCATTCCCCAAATGCTTGTCCAAAGAAAATGCAAGGTAAAGAAAAGCTTTTGATGATAGCTTGATTTAATCCATAGGCTGGCCAATATTTCAATAATAAGAATAAGCCCATCATACTGTAGATACAACCCCATAGAAATGACTTGAGGGAATTCACTTTCTCTGCTCTTTTTCTGAATTGTCCTTTCTTAAAAAATGAGTGTAAAAATTGTCCTACACTTTTGCAATGTGATTGATGAAATACCACTATATCGGGAGAGTAATATATAATATGACCACGTTGTTCAATAGCTTTTTGTGCGGCTACCTCATCATAGTACCCTATGCGTTTAGCTTTCATCCCATATCTTGAATCAAATCCGCCAATTTGGACTAATATATGTTTGCTAAATCCACAAGCACACCCATTTATGAAGCCACCTGACGGAATAGGCCCAAAAGATTGTCTAAATATTGGTGCTTCCACAAATTCAGGATTGATCCACGCAGGTGAGTTGATACTCCAATACTTGGTTACTCCGGATATACACAATACTTCGTTTTTGTTTAAGCAGTTTCTTAGAACAGTAATAATATCTTTTTGAGGGTAAGCATCATCGTCTATATAGAAGACAAATGGAGCTCTTGCGTTTTGCCAACCCGCATTTCGAGCGTGGCTAAGGCCTGTTTTTTTCTCTATTACGTATCGTAAGTGTGGGTTGTTTTTACACGCCTCTTGTACAACTTGTAGCGTATTATCTGTACAGGCATTGAGTACTACTATGATTTCGTATTGCACCTCCGTTTGGATTTGGAGATATAATCTCAGGCTTTCTACTAGTATCGATGATCGATTATGCGTACAAATAATAAGTGATATCTCAGGCTTTTTATGCAACTTAGCAGCAATTTTAAGGGCTTATTTTGATTTATAACTTAATTATACCTGTTTATAACCGATTGACTGCATTACAGCGGTTGATGCATACCTTAGAGCAAGCTCATATTACTGCACCACTTAATCTTGTTATAAGTTGTGACAGCGGTTCAGCGGCTAATGTGGTACAATTTGCAAAAGAGTATAATTGGAAATATGGACAGTATGAAGTCTTGGTGCAAGAGCAGCAACTAGGCGTAGACGCACATAATCTGGCTTGTATGAGGCTAGCCAAAGAGTTGGGTAATGTTGTAATATTGGAAGATGACCTTACCGTAGCTCCACATTTTCAGCAATATTTAGATAGTATGGAGGTCTTGGCAAATGATGAAAGCGGCATTGCAGGTATAAGCTTATACCGATATCCAATGGTCGAAAAAAATAGATTTCCTTTTGAACTCATCCCTAACAATGAGTTCCTGTATTATCAACAGCGACCTAGTAGCAAAGGGTGTTTTTATACGTGGGATATGTTAGAGCCATACTTTGTTTTCTTAGATAATTTTCAGAATGATTTTGGAAAATATCATCTGCCTACCAATGTGCGTCTATGGGGTGATGAGGTTTGGGAAAAAAGCTTTTATTGCTACCTTCAAAGTGCTAAAAAGTACTTAGCATTTCCAAGATTTAGCTTGAGTACTGATTTTGCAGACGTGGGAGTTCATATGAAAAAACAAACGACCAAGTATGCACATCAATCTCCCCTGTACCTAGGAACAGAATTTGAGATGCCTAAGAGTCTAACAGATACCGATAATGTCTATGATGCCTTTTATGAACTTAGCCCAACTGTCCTTGTAAAATACTGTAAGGAGCTTAGTTCGTATGATTTCGAACTAGATATCTACGGAGATAAATCTTTGGATAAATGTCAAAAAATGTACTTGATTTCTTCAAAAGAATGTAAGAATAGGATACTTGGTTGGGATAGAAGGTTGAAACCCGAGATAAATAATGTGCTTTTAAATCTAGTGGGTGATCAATACGCATTAGGGAAGAAAGATGATTTTAGGCCTGAGATTCCCAGGAGTCTCAAGGAAGATTTTCTGTATTACTATCCTGACACTAAGTTGTCTGACCTAATCTGGATGAAAATAAACGAGGTCTTATCTCGATTTTTTAGGCCTACTTAAGTTATTCTATAGTTAGCGTAAATAATCCGAGACTGTCCAGTCGATTCTGATACAGTGATTGTAATGTGAGATTTCCTCTTACGGGATTCTCTAGTTCTAATATTTTAGAGGTAGCTAGGTCGTATTTGTTGCCTAAGTATGCCTTAAATAGTTGGGCATTTTGTCTGTTACTGAAGAATGCAATGTCGCCACTTTTAGGTGGGAAAAATATGTAAAACTCATTTGCTGAGTGGTCTACCATAATCATTTTTGCTTGGGCATAATTAGCGTAAATAGGAAGGCCAATGTGTTGGTTGATGTAAATATTTTTAGAAGAATCTTGTAGTTCAAACCTTTCGAGTTTGGTGATAATATTACTTGCTGTGTATGCATAAGATTTATTCTCTATGGAGATGGCGTATTTATGAATGACATTGGTGCCTACATTAAATAGAAGTGCAACGCTTAAAGCTATACTCGTCCATTTCCCTTTTGCTTGTTTGGGTGATAAGATGAATGGGATAAATAAGAATATGTAATAATAAAACGGACCTAAAAGAATACACAATAGCAAGAGTACTGCAAAGTTTAGGGCAAAGGTTACAGTCCAAATTTTACGCTTTGCTATGGCCAGTGCAATCAAGGTTGTACCACTAACCATTAGGAAATGTTTTATCGCAGGAATTTGATTGCCACTTGTGATTCTAGCTTTTAAGGTGCTTAGGTATGGAGCGTCACCGTAATAGGTGAGGAGATACCCGAAAAGTATAATAACGCTGAGGTAAGTATATAAGAAGACCTTGTTAGGTCTTACGAGCAAATCCTTTGTAGCCAATATGCCGGCACCCAATAGTATAGCATTGGCAGGGTGAATAGCACACATGATACACGCAAAGGGTATGGCAACAAACCATTTGATTTTATCGTCTCGGAGAATGAACGGAAAAGCAATAATGCCAAGTAACATACTCATTACTTCGGGTCTATGCATTAGTATGTTGTAATTGCTCACGATAACAAGTATGGTGAGAATAGAGAGAGCGTATTGCTTCCTATGCAGGTGTGGCTCCTGCCATCGCACATAGCATTAGGGTGTAAAATATGGACGGCGTATATGTCGATTTACAGAGTGCTGCAAGAGGTACTATTAGTAGGCCGTATAAGTAATCGGTAGTACTCGATATGTAGCTGGAGTAAAATAGTGATTCTCCTCCTTTTATGACGGTATATGCATGACTAAAACCCCAACCTGTGTCCATTGGATTAAGAGGTGAGAGGAATTTGGAAACGGCTAAGACCCCTACCAGTGTGAAGGTCGCTATGTATTTTTTCATTTATCTCATTAGATAAATTTTGCCATATCCTTTGTTGAAGTACTGATCGCCTTTAGTCTCCCGATGTTTAATGTCCTCCCCGTTAATTTTCGCAGTTACCTTATAAAGGTATACTCCATTAGCAAGTTGGTCACCAAACTCGTCGGTGCCGTTCCATGTAAATTCGGAGATGTTATTCCCGATACGGATAAGACCTAATTCATCTTGAGTTATCTCTCTTACAACTTTACCAGTTACGGTTAGAATTTGGATTTTCATATAGTCAGGAATTTGCTCACCAGTTAGCGTGTAAACAAATTTCATACTTGTTGTAAACGGATTCGGGTAAGGGTAAATATTAGTGATTTGTGATTCTCTAATAATTTCAAATCGAATAGTATAGTTGAGCTCACTGCTCGAATTGCCTGAAGCATCTATTACTGCCACATCTAAACGATACTTGC
>Ga0209138_1000542_pt1 | contig 36663 bp, 23 predicted proteins | sample SaaInl3SG_22_DNA_FD_184645 | JGI IMG/M metagenome (GOLD analysis project Ga0209138, IMG submission 184645) | Marine microbial communities from expanding oxygen minimum zones in the Saanich Inlet - ESP_153SG_22_DNA (SPAdes) (version 2) | ecosystem: Environmental > Aquatic > Marine > Intertidal...
GGCCAGATCCCGAGATACCACTGCCCAAAGCTCCAGCTTCCAATGCTACGTCTTTTAAGTCGTTAAAAAACGGGATTAAGGGTGATCGTTCAGGTTCTATAATAACGTCGACCAAGGAACGCGATATAAGTGCGTAATCATTAGTATACAATCCACTTACCAATGCAGCAAGATTTCCCCATTGTTCAATGGCTTTACTCAATGGAATATTTTTCTTGAGCACCGAACGTGCATCGGCGGTACGCAGTTCTATTTTTGGGTGAATGATTGTTGCGTATAATTCTGATGGCGTTGGTAGAGCAATAACATCGGCTTCTTTATTGCAACGCACAAGGGTGAAGCCACCGAGTAGGGCAGGTGATACATTGTCTGCATGAATTGCACCGCTGGCCAATTCTTCTCCTTTCATGGCGAATTGAATCAATTCTTTTCTTGTGTATGGGCGCCCAAGTAATTCGTTGATGCCAAATACCGCACCGGCTGAACTTGCAGCACTACTGCCAATTCCGCTTCCTGCTTTAATATTTTTGTATATCTCGATCTCAAAACCATACGGGGTATCGAGCGATGCCAAAAGTGCTTCAGCGGCAACACCGGCAACATTTTCTTTTGTGCCTAGTGGAAGGTCTTGACCAACAATTTTTGTGATGCGAACCCCTGGATGATCTGTTTTTCGAATGATCATTTCATCGCCAATTGGTTCCAGGCAAAAGCCTAACACGTCAAAGCCACAAGATACATTGGCTACTGTAGCTGGTGCAAAAAGTTTAATTTCTTTCATTAGCGTTTCCCTATTCGAATGATGTCTCCAAAAATTCCTGATGCTGTAACGGCCGCTCCTGCACCAGCTCCTTTGACGATAAGCGGTTGGTTACTGTATCGATCGGTGTAGAAGAGGATGATGTTATCACTCCCTTCCAGGTTATAAAAGTCATGTCCTTCTGGAATTTCTTGCAATCCAACACTTGCAGTTCTACCTTCTAGTTGTGCCACATACTTTAAACGTGCATTCTTTTCTTGCGCATTGGTAAGCAAAGCATTGAAGTGCTCTTTATGCTCTTCTAGAGACTTAAAAAAGCTATCATTGTCAGGAGTATCTAAACATGGTTTTGGTAGAAAAGGCGTGTTTTGAATGTCTTCAAGTTCAAGTTTAACTCCGCTTTCACGAGCGAGAATCAATATTTTACGAGCTACATCAACTCCGCTCAAGTCAATCTTTGGATCTGGTTCTGTAAAACCTTCTTCCTGCGCTTGAATAACGATATCTTTAAAAGAGTCTTTGGTCAAGAAGTTGTTAAACACAAAGTTGAGACTCCCCGACAACACGGCCTGAATCTTATGAATTCTATCACCAGAAGCAATGAGGTTGCTCAAGGTATCGATTATTGGTAATCCGGCACCCACATTGGTTTCAAACAAAAAGGGGCTGCTGTATTTGCTGGCGGTTTTCTTTAAGTTTAAGTAGTTGTCGAATTGATCTGCACAAGCAATTTTGTTGCAGGTTACCACACCAATATTGTTTTCTAAATAACGTTTGTATTCCGTTGCAATAGAAGCATTGGCTGTATTGTCAATAAAAATACTGTTCCGTAAGTTAAGTGCTTTTGCATGGGCGAAAAATCCATCAACGTCACTGGTTAAACCATTGCTAAGTTCCGCTTGCCACTGAGTTAAGTCAATTCCTGTTTCACTTAAGAGCATTTTTCTAGAATTTGCCATTGCGATAACGCGAATTCGAAGTTGTAGAATGTTGTGTAAATAGGTTTTTTGCTGTTGAATTTGCTCCATGAGTTTGCTTCCAACATTTCCAACCCCAATAATGAAGAGGTTAAGTTCTTTGATGTTGGCTTCAAAAAAAGCTTCGTGTAAACAATTGAGTGCTTTGTGAATGTCCTTTTCTGCAATGATAATAGAGATGTTTCTTTCTGAAGCCCCTTGCGCAATAGCACGAATGTTTACATTGTTAGCTCCCAGTGTGCTGAACATTTTCCCGCTAATTCCTTGATGGTTTCGCATGTTGTCGCCAACCATGGCAACATTGACCATATTATTTTCAACCTTTGCAGGATCGACTTTCTTCAAGGAGATTTCAAAAGCAAACTCCTCGTCAATAATATGTTTTGCTTGCAAGGCATCTTCCGTTCGAAGACCTATACAGATGGAATGTTCAGATGAAGCCTGAACAATCATGATTACATTAATTTTTTCAATGGATAGCACTTCAAACAAACGCTTTGAAAAACCAGGAATACCCACCATTCCACTTCCTTCGAGAGTGACCAGTGAAACATTGTCTATGTGACTAATCCCTTTAACAACAGTTGAAGATGGAGTGTCAATCCCTGACGTTATTAGTGTGCCTTTGTCTTCTTTAGCAAAGGTGTTTTTTATCCATGCCGGTATGTTTTTTTCTACCAAGGGTTGTAGGGTAGGTGGATAAATAACTTTTGCGCCAAAGTGAGAGAGTTCCATTGCTTCTAGGTAGCTTAATTCTTTAATTGGGGCTGCCTGAGCTACTATTTTTGGGTGAGCAGAATACATGCCGCTCACATCGGTCCATATTTCGATGGACGAGGCATTTAAAACATTGGCTAAGATAGAGGCAGTGAAATCGGAACCACCACGCCCCAATGTAGTGTTTTCTCCTTTTTGATTCCGGGCTACAAACCCAGGAACAAGAGTTATTTTTGCAGTATTATCACTGTACAAACGCGAGACATTTTCTTTTGTTTGCTCCCAGTCTATAACCAAACGACCGTTTTGTTGTGCAGTTTGAATTAAATCACATCCATCCAATAAACGCGTGTCGATGTTGTTTTCAAGGAAAATGGCCTCAATGATCTTTGCTGACATTCCCTCTCCAAAACTGGTGACTTTATCTGTCGTTTTAGGTGTGATTTCCTGGAGCATTGCTACACCATCCAATAAAGTCTCCAAACGATTAATTTCGACTTTAACAAAACTTATAAGACTACTTTGTTTGCTGATTGGTATGAATGCTTTGATGAGTTCTAGATGGCGCTCTTCAATGGCTTTAAAAAGGCTAGCATATGATTTGTCTTGAGAGGCTGCTTTTTCCAAAGCATCAATCAATAGGTCTGTTATTCCACCTAATGCTGAGACAACGACTGTACATTGTTCTTGCTCTTGAACAATCGACAAGACATTGGAGATGCTTTCTGGAGTTGCGACGGATGTTCCGCCAAATTTTAAAACTTTCATGTTTTAAGATTATTTTTCCCACTAAGGGATTTTGAGGTTATGATAAATGTTGATAATTACACGAATAAGATTGCTATACCCCCCAAGGGGTTTTTGTTGAGTAGTTGCAATAAACTGTAAAATTGATTGTATTTAGCATAGTACCTAATATATTGAGCAAAAATAGTTTAAAAGCTTTAGTTGATGAAGTGTTTTAAAAAAAAAACTCTCTAAGGGTAGCTTAGAGAGTTTTTGCCTTATGCGGTTTTTAATGACAGCGAGAGTTTTTCGTCTTTTCCATCCCAATCTATTTTGAGAGCGTCTCCTTCTTTTATTCGGTTAGAAACAATTTCTTCGGCGATTAAATCTTCTAAATAGCGTTGAATGGCTCTAGACAATGGTCGAGCTCCATACTTTTTGTCGAATCCTTTGTCACCCAAAAATCCTTTTGCTTTTTTACTCAGTTTTAGGGTGTATCCAAGTTTGGTGATACGCTTACTTAATTTCTCCAATTCAATATCAACAATCTTCATAATGTCCTCTTTTTCGAGGGCGTTAAAAATAACGATATCGTCAATTCTGTTTAAGAATTCTGGTGCAAATGTTTTCTTTAGGGCATTTTCAATCACGCCTTTTTCTAGATCATGTGATTGAGCCTTTTGCGCTGAAGTACTAAATCCTACTCCAGTACCAAAGTCTTTAATTTGTCGTGCACCAATATTAGACGTCATAATAATAATGGTGTTTTGGAAGTTGATTTTTCGACCAAGACTATCGGTTAAAAAACCATCATCCAATACCTGTAAGAGCATGTTAAAAACATCGGGATGCGCTTTTTCTACTTCATCCAAAAGAATTACAGAATAGGGTTTTCTGCGCACCTTTTCACTTAGCTGCCCGCCTTCTTCATAGCCAACATAGCCTGGAGGCGCTCCAATCAAACGTGAAATCGCAAATTTCTCCATGTATTCACTCATGTCGATTCGGATCAGATTCTCTTCAGAATCAAACATTTCTCTTGCGAGAATTTTGGCTAATTGTGTTTTACCGACCCCAGTTTGACCAAGAAAAATAAATGATCCAATGGGTTTATCTGGCGCCTTTAATCCAGCGCGATTACGTTGAATGGATTTAACCACTTTTTCAACAGCTTCTTGTTGCCCAATGAGGTTTTCTCCGATGGTATTGGTGAGGTTCGATAATTTATTTTTTTCGGTAGAAAAAATCTTTTGAACAGGAATTCCCGTCATCATTGCAACAACGTCAGCAATATGAGATTCGGTTACTTCAACCCTGTTGAGTTTAGATTCTTCTTCCCATTTTTCTTGAGCGGTGATAAGGTTACGCTCTACCCGTTTTTCGTCATCGCGTAATTTTGCAGCCTCTTCATATTTTTGTTTTTTGACAACATTGTTTTTATGGATTCGCACGCGATCAAGTTCTTCTTCCAATTCAATGACCTCTTGCGGCACATTCATGTTTTTGATGTGAACACGCGAACCGGCTTCATCAAGTGCATCAATTGCCTTGTCTGGTAGAAAACGATCAGACACATAACGGCTTGTCAATTCGACACAAGCTACCAATGCATCGTCTGTATAGGTTACATTATGATGATTTTCGTATTTAGATTTAATGTTCTGAAGAATTTCTACAGTTTCTTCTTCTGTGGTTTGCTCGATAAGAACCTTTTGGAATCTTCTTTCTAGTGCGCCGTCCTTTTCAATGTTCTGACGGTATTCGTCAAGTGTTGTGGCGCCAATGCATTGAATTTCTCCTCTTGCAAGGGCGGGCTTGAACATATTCGAAGCATCTAGGCTTCCTGTTGCTCCACCAGCTCCAACAATTGTGTGTATTTCGTCAATAAAGAGAATGATATCCTCATTCTTCTCCAATTCATTCATCACCGCTTTCATGCGTTCTTCGAATTGTCCACGGTATTTCGTTCCAGCAACTAGACTAGCTAGGTCAAGTGAAATAACACGTTTTCCGTACAGTACACGGGAAACTTTCTTTTCGACTATACGTAGTGCGAGTCCTTCGGCTATGGCCGATTTACCCACACCAGGTTCACCAATCAAGAGCGGGTTATTTTTCTTGCGACGACTCAAAATTTGTGAAACGCGCTCAATTTCTTTTTCTCGCCCAACAACAGGGTCTAGTTTGTCGAGTGAAGCTAGGGCAGTAATGTCTTTTCCAAAATTGTCCAATACTGGCGTTTTAGATTTTTTGGATTTAGCTGGCTCAGCAGCCGGGATAAAGGGGTTTTGTTTGTCGTCTTCAGCATTGTCTTCACTTTCTTCTGGAAAGGACGAACCAGAAATGTCTAAATAATCACTGTCATTGGTCAACATTGATTTAAACTCTTCTTTGACTAGATCGTAATTCACATTTAGTCTTTCCAGTAATTTAGTGGTTGGATCGTTTTCATTTCTAAGAATACACAACAACAAATGAATCGTGTCAATAAGATCACTTTGAAACAGTTTAGCTTCTAAAAAAGTAGTTTTTAGTGCACGTTCTGCTTGACGTGTAAGGTGTAAATTCCGTTTGGTGTTTTCTAAACGAGTATTGTCGAGTAAAGCTGGATTTAGTATTTCAACTTTCTTTCGCAGGTTGTCTAAGTCAACATCAATGGCAGTTAGAATGGAAATAGCTTTTCCACCGCCATCGCGTAATATTCCTAGCATCAAGTGCTCAGTTCCTATGTAATCGTGCCCTAAACGAAGGGCTTCTTCTTTGCTAAAAGAAATAACATCTTTTACGCGTGGAGAAAAGTTGTCATCCATATCTGTGTGTTTTATATCTTCTACATCATTCCAAACATCGTTCCAAACCATTTGAAACTCCTAGCTAATAGACAAAAAAAACTTTAAATATCAAAGGCAAGAATGCTAAATTTCCACTTTCTTTTTTCCGATAATTATGTTAATAAATCGGTTAGAAAATCTTCTCTAAAGCAGTGAGAGTGGTATTTAAATAATTATTTTAGCATGAAATACACTAAGACCAAATTTAAATTATGGCTGAAGGAGAAAAGTTAATCCCTATCAATATTGAAGACGAGATGAAATCGGCATACATCGATTACTCGATGTCTGTCATTGTGTCACGTGCCTTACCTGATGTTCGGGATGGTTTAAAACCTGTACACCGCCGAGTGTTGTATGGGATGCATGAATTAGGTATTCGTGCGACAACTGCATACAAGAAATCTGCCCGTATTGTTGGGGAAGTTTTGGGAAAATATCACCCACATGGAGATACATCTGTATACGACACCATGGTGCGTATGGCACAAGAATGGAGCTTGCGTTATCTCCTTGTAGATGGCCAAGGTAACTTTGGTTCTGTAGATGGCGACAGTCCAGCAGCAATGCGATATACTGAGGCAAGAATGCGTAAGATATCGGAAGATTTACTGGCTGATATTGAAAAAGACACGGTCGATCACCAATTGAATTTTGATGATACTTTGAAAGAACCAACGGTTCTTCCAACCAAAGTCCCCACTCTGTTGATCAACGGTGCATCTGGAATTGCCGTTGGTATGGCGACCAATATGCCACCGCATAATTTAACTGAAGTGATCGAAGGAATTGTCAATTATATCGACAATAACGACATCACTATAGATGAGTTGATGCAATCGATCAAAGCGCCTGATTTTCCTACTGGGGGAACAATTTATGGTTACGAGGGTGTGCGTGATGCTTTTCATACGGGACGTGGTCGCATTGTATTGCGCGCCAAAACTAATATTGAAGAAGTAAACGGACGGGAATGTATCATCGTCGATGAAATTCCTTACCAAGTCAACAAAGCCGAAATGATTCGTAAAACGGCCGAGCTTGTTAACGATAAAAAAATTGAAGGTATATCAAATATTCGTGATGAATCTGATAGAAACGGAATGCGAATTGTATATATCCTTAAGCGAGATGCAATTCCTAACATCGTTTTAAATAAACTTTATAAATACACTGCCTTACAGTCCTCTTTTAGTGTTAATAATATTGCCTTGGTCAAAGGACGACCAAAATTGCTCAACCTCAAGGAACTCATTCATTATTTTGTGGAACACCGCCATGAGGTAGTGGTAAGACGTACTGAATACGAATTACGTAAAGCCCAAGAGCGCGCGCACATACTTGAAGGTTTGATTATTGCTTCAGACAATATTGATGAAGTAATTGCTTTGATCCGTTCTTCGTCCAATGCGGATGAAGCACGTGCTAAATTGATCGAGAAGTTTGAACTTTCTGATATTCAAGCTAAAGCGATTGTTGAAATGCGTTTGCGCCAGTTAACAGGTTTAGAGCAAGACAAACTTCGTGCAGAGTATGATGAACTGCTCAAAACGATTGCTGATTTAAAAGACATTCTTGATAAAAAAGAGCGTCGTATGATCATTATCAAAGAAGAGTTGGATGAGATTAAAACCAAATATGGTGATGAGCGTCGTTCAAAAATCGAATATGCTGGGGGTAACTTCAGTATTGAAGATATGATTCCTGATGAAAAAGTGGTGGTTACCATCTCCCATGCAGGTTATATTAAACGTACACCTCTGGCTGAATACAAAACACAAAACCGTGGGGGTGTAGGTCAGAAAGCGAGTACTACACGTAATGAAGACTTCTTGGAGCATCTTTTTGTGGGAACAAACCACCAATATATGTTGTTTTTTACCCAAAAAGGAAAGTGCTTCTGGATGCGGGTTTATGAAATACCTGAAGGATCTAAAACATCCAAGGGACGGGCAATTCAAAACTTAATCAATATTGAGCAAGATGATAAGGTTAAAGCCTTTATCAATACACAAGACTTAAAAGACGAGGAATATATCAATAGCCATTGTGTAATTATGGCGACCAAGCAAGGACAGATCAAAAAGACTTCTTTGGAGCAATACTCTCGTCCCCGTGCAAACGGTATTAATGCGATTACCGTTAAAGATGGTGATGAGCTACTTGAAGCCAAATTAACCAACGGAGAGAGCGAAATTCTAATCGCGGTCAAATCTGGAAAAGCCATACGCTTTGAGGAAAGTAAAACTCGCCCAATGGGAAGAAATGCCTCTGGAGTTAGAGGAATCACTTTAAATGGTCCAAATGATGCAGTTGTTGGAATGGTTTCGGTCAATGACCTTGATACTGATATTCTTGTTGTTTCGGCCAATGGTTACGGGAAACGATCAAGTCTAGAAGACTATCGTGCGACCAATCGCGGTGGAAAAGGAGTAAAAACTATTTCTGTTACTGAAAAAACAGGAGAATTGGTTTCAATCAAAAATGTTTCCGATGAAAACGATCTCATGATCATTAATAAGTCAGGAATAGCCATTCGAATGAGCGTAGATTCGCTGAGGGTTATGGGACGAGCAACCCAGGGAGTCAAGTTGATCAACTTGAAAGGAGATGACTCCATTGCAGCAGTAGCGAAAGTGATGAAAGAAGAAGAGACTATTGAAGATCAAACCCTTGAGGGTGAAGAAAATGCCACTGATGGCACGAATATTGAATAAATCTACACATATTAATATACAAACAATGAAACAATTATTTACCCTTTTCTTGGGATTAGTGCTAACTATGGGAAGTGCACAAAAGAAAGAACTTAAGCAGGCGCAAAAACTCTTTAAAGCCTCAAAAATTAGCGAAGCTTCTGCCTCATTAAAAGCGAATCAAGCTCTGATTGAAAGTGCTAATGATGAAAAAATCTCAGATCAGTACCGTTTACTGTTAGGGCAAATTGCTCGTTTAGAGGAAAATTACCAAGCCTCTTATGATAACCTATTGTTAGTTCAGACCACAGCATCTTTAAAAGATTTGGCTGCAACAGAATTGAGACTATTAACAAGCGATATTGTCAATACTGCCATTAAGCAATCTGAAGAGAAAGAATTTATTCTGTCAGCTAAAAATCTCTTTTTGGCCTATACAATTGATAATCTGGCCAATGTTGATTATTTGTATTATGCTGCAACAAATGCTGTAAATGCCAATGATTACCCTCTTGCGCTAGAGTATTACCTACTATTGAAGGAGATTAAGTATGAAGGTGTTGTGACCAAGTATTTTGTTACTGAGGTTGCAACTGGTGAAGAACGAGAAGTTTCCAATACAGAATACACCATTTTCCTCAAGTCAAAAGACTACACCAACCACCGTGAAGAGGATACGGCATCTAAGTATCCAGAAATTGTAAAGAACATTGCCTTAATTTACAATAGTTTGGGTCAAAAAGAAAAAGCAATCACTGCTGTTCAAGACGCGCGAAAAGCTAATCCCGGCGACATTGGATTAATCTTGACTGAAGCGAATATCTACATTGAACTCGATGAGAAAGAGCGTTACCAAGATTTGATTATAGAGGCCTTAGCGCAAGACCCAAATAATGCCACTTTATACTTCAATTTAGGAGTTGTTAGTGGAGACTTAGGCGATAAAGTGAAGTCAAGAGAATTCTATCAAAAAGCGATTGAGCTAGATGCAACCATGTCCAATGCTTATTTGAACCTTGTGGCACTTATTCTTCAAGATGAGGCAGTTATTGTAGAGCAAATGAATTCTTTAACAAACTCACGCGCAGACAATGTGAAGTATGATAAATTAAAGAAACAAAGAGAAGGTATATACATTGAATGTGTTCCAATTCTTAAGGACCTAATTGCCCTTGATGATTCAAATTTAGACGCTATCAAGACCTTGAAAAACATTTATGGCACCATTGGTGACAACGATGGATTTAAAGCAATGAAAGCATTAGAAGAAAAATATCAACAGTAAAATTGTACTGTTCCATAAAAAAGCCTCCCAATTGGGAGGCTTTTTTTATAGAATGGATTTAATCAAGCGCAATTTATGAGAATGCGTTTGCAGTTCAGCATTGAAAATACCGGTTTGATCAATACGGTCGATTCGAACCTTTCCGTGCGCATGGAGAATAAAATGGTTTTGCAGTAAAATACCAACATGGGTAATGTCTCCCTCTTTGTTGTCAAAAAAGGCCAAATCGCCAGGTTGACTTTCCTCAATGAAACTAAGACTTGTACCTTGTTGAGCTTGTTGATAAGCGTCTCTTTTTAGTGGAACACCGTGGATTTTATACACCATTTGTGTTAGGCCAGAGCAATCGATTCCCATGGGCGTTTTCCCGCCCCATAGATAGGGTGCGTGTAAAAACTGATAGGCAGTTTGAACAATGGCTTCTTTTTTTGAGGAAAGAATCGTTGGGGTGTATTCTATGCTGTGACCCAATAATGAGAGTGCACGTAAATCACTACCAAGTGGGATGGGGAATATCTGTTCATTGGCCAAATGGACAAAATCAATCAAATGCTTTGAAGCGCTAAACGGTTGTTCTTGAAGAAGCTTGTGCTCTTTTTCTTCGATAATTATGGCCTGATTTTGAGTGATCCAGCCTTCATATTTATCCCAGTCCAAACGAATTTTATACCAGTCTTTGCGTTGATCAATTATCTTAAACGAATCTCCGTAGAGCAGTTGTGAGGTTAATTCGCTTTTGTGGTCATTTTCTTTTCGAAGAGGAATAACACCTAAATGACAAACACCGTATTTCAACTTGCTTTTTGTTTTAAGAATAACTGCTCATCAAAAGTAACGAAAATCAAGCAACTAGCAGACAAGAGCATAGAAATTTCCCGTGCAACAATAACATTTCTTACCTTAGAGGAAATTTAATTTTCATTTAACTCATTTTCATTTCATGAAGCGACTACTTGAATTTTTATACAATTCCCAGTCCCTTATCTACAAGGCATTCCTTTATGTGTTTAGTTGTGCGTTAATTGTTTATTTTTTTCCTATCCGAAGTCAGTTTGCTTTTGACTATTCAAAAGGACAGGGGTGGGGCTATGAAACCCTTTATGCTCCATTTGACTTTGCGATTATTAAATCCGAGAATGAGATAAATAAAGAGAAAGAACGCTTGCGACTTGAGGCGATTACCTACTTTGACGTTGATGCTTCGCAAAGAGAAAAAGCGCTGACTGCCTATGCGGCTAATTTTGAAAACTATTTTCCGTTTCGTAAAAACTCTGCGCGCTACAGCCGTTATTTCGACTATGGTAATTTATTGCTTGATGATATCTACACAAAGGGAGTGCTCCCAGTCAATTATTCACACGAAGGTGGGAGGAGAGCGGCATTAGTTTTAGATCGATCTGAGCGAGATCTTCCTTTTGATGCCTTACTGAATTTAACTACCTTGAATGCGTATTTGGAAAAAATAATCGAACCAAATTACAGTAGTTACAGCAAGCAGTATTACAATTTACTTTTTGAAATTCTTGAGCCCAACTTATCCTATAACAAAACCTATTCGGAGCAATCTATTGCAGACTTATTCTTGACGATTTCACCCACACGTGACATCATTGCACAAGGCGAAATCATCATTGCAACGAATGAACTAATCGATGAAGAGAAGTGGGATATATTGTGGTCGTTGGAACAGCAGTTTTCTTCAGCGGATTTACAGACCAAAAACTATGTTTGGATAGTCTTTGGATATAGTTTGATTGTTTCTTTGTTGCTCTTGCTCTTGTTGTTGTTTATTCACAAGTACCGTTTCTCTATTTTTGAAAACAACACAAAGATGACATTCATCTTTTTCAACCTACTGATGGTGGTGGGTATGAGCATACTGGTGCTTGAGTTCAATCAGAATTATATTTATGCCCTACCAGTTTGTATTTTTCCGCTAATTACAAAAACATTTTTTGATGCTCGTTTGGGTTTGTTTATTCATTTGTTGAGTGTCCTTATCGTTGGTTTTATAGTGCCCAATAGTTTTGAATATGTAGTATTACAAACCGCTGCTGGGATTGTTACTATATTGAGTGTAGCCGAACTATATAAACGAGCAAATTTATTCATCTCTGTATTTCAAATAACCTTAGTTTATTTGATTGTCTACCTCGCCTTTTTTACCATTAGAGCTGGAGATATTCAGTCGCTTGATATAATTGTTTTTGGTCTCTTTGTTGTCAATGGTTTGTTGACCCTTTTTGTTCAGCCTTTGATATACCTCTATGAGAAAGTGTTTAAACTTGTCTCGGATGTTTCTTTACTGGAATTATCGGATACCAATTCATCCGTTTTTAAAGAACTATCCAATAAAGCTCCAGGTACATTTCATCATTCGTTGCAAGTAGCCAACTTAGCAGAAGCAGCTGCAGTAGCTATAGATGCTAATGTGTTGCTCACTCGCGTGGGTGCACTTTATCATGATATTGGGAAAATCAATAACCCAACTTTTTTCAGTGAAAATCAACGTGCGCTTGTTTCACCTCACGACGAACTTTCTCCAAAAGACAGTGCGCAAATGATTATTCAGCACGTTTTGGATGGAATTGAACTCGCCAAACAGTATAAGTTACCCGATCGAGTCATTGATTTTATCCGCACCCACCACGGAACATCAAAGGTTTACTATTTCTACAAGAAGCAGCAAGAGCTATCCGATGACTTTGATCTAAGTGATTTCTCCTACAAAGGACCAAAGCCCTTTTCAAAAGAAACAGCGATTGTGATGATGTCAGATGCTGTTGAAGCCGCTTCAAAAAGCCTGAAAGAGCCCTCAATAGAACTGCTCGAGGGTTTTGTTTCAAAGATCATTAATCAACAAATGGATGAGGATCAATTTGTCAATTCGAACATCACATTTGCTGAAATAGAAACAGTTAAAAAAGTATTGATCAATAAGTTGGTCAATATCTATCACTTGCGTGTCGAATATCCCGAGTAAAAAAGGTAGAAAAGTTCACGAAATCATTGTATAATTAGCATCTTCGGAGTACATTTGCAAACCTAATCACGATTAGACTAGGAGAGGTGCCAGAGTGGTAATGGAGCAGATTGCTAATCTGTCGACGTGTAAGCGTCGCCAGGGTTCGAGTCCCTGTCTCTCCGCAACTTTTAAAAAGGTGTTTATTCTCCTTTTTTTCGGGGTGTAGCGTAGCCCGGTCATCGCGCCTGCTTTGGGAGCAGGAGGTCGCAGGTTCGAATCCTGCCACCCCGACATATGGGTCGAGTAGCTCAGCTGGATAGAGCATCTGCCTTCTAAGCAGACGGTCACAGGTTCGAATCCTGTCTCGATCACTGAAATATTAAAAACCTCTGTTTTTACAGGGGTTTTTTCTTTTTTAGTTCCGAAGGCAAATGTTCAAGGCATAGCCTTTTATTATTTAAATGCTTAAATCCCTTGTTAATGCGTTCTTTAATTTGATATATTTGACTTCGATAAATTATAACTATTATTTTAATTATGAATTACTCACGTATACTTTGTCTAATGTTGTGTTTAGTTTTTGCGAAATCGGTTGCACAGGTTTTGCCTAAAAATGCATTTGGAAGTTATACCATTAAATCTACGAAGCCTAGCGTTTCCGTCAGAATGCACTTGGATTCCGTTACCCGTCGGTGGACCATTAGCCGTGAGAAAAATCGTTTTGCAAAAAAACCAGTAAACAGTATCTCTATTGTGGGTGTTGGGTATTTTGGTGAGCATGAATATGCTGGCTACAAACCTTCAACCTATGCGCGAATTGTTATTGAAAATGAACCTTTATCTGGTAATATTCGTGCCTATTTCCCGAATATGTTTTGGACCATACAAGATTTTAATGATGATATTCCTGTCAATATACGTTTTCGTGTGGACGATAAATATATTTTCCAATATGCTGCGAACATTGTAAAGAAAACAACCATGGTTGAGGTAAATCCAGGGCAAGATTTAAAGAGCATGATTTCAAAATTGGAAATGGCACAAAATTTTTATGTGCAAATGCTGGACGATGAGGATTTGGTGCGGTCATTTGATCACACGCAATGGCGTTTTCAAACAGATAATGCGGAGAAAGTTATCAAAGATTTCCAAGATATTATTAAAATTCAGTGGGTCGTTGAAGACCTCACAAATTAATTGCTAAAGGCATTGCTTTTTTTGTTGAGATGACAGTTAAACCAGTATTTACTGTTTTTCTAGTCGCATCAAGATAGATGCTTGTGGGCCTAAATTCAACGCATCTAGTTCTTGCACAAATCCACCTGTTGCTCCAATATTAAGTGTGCCCATGTTTTGATTGTTTTCCACATTGATTAAATGATATGTACCTGTATCAAGTTCACTTGTAATGACATTTATGGTTAATCCATTTTGGTTGGTTGAGGATAAATTGTGGAGTATCAAAACACTTTCTTGATTCACGTTATTTATGCGCATGAATGGGAATACACTATTGATACTGATTCCAACCCCTTTGTAACTGCCTGTTGTTAACGCACTGACTGTTTTTCTGTGACTAATCCATTTTTGGTAATGCCGCCAAAGAGAGTTAGGATCAGCTTGTTGGTTGGCAACATTAAATTCGCTATAATTTTGATTGAGATCATGCCATGGAGCTGCAGTACTAAACCCCGCATTGGCAGACATACTCCACTGCATGGGTCTTCTAATATCTTCGTCAGGTTTGATTCCTTCCATGCCAATTTCCTCACCGTAGTATAGGTAGGGTATCCCGGGAAGGGATAAGAGAATATTGGCAGCAAGCTTAGCTTTAGCGGTGCTTTTGTTCAATTGGTTATACACTCTATTTTGATCGTGATTGGTCAAGAATGTACCATATTGAAACGGTTTGTAGTTGGAGGTGACTTGATTTATTTTTGACCGCAGTTCATCAATGGATTCACTGTTGATGGAATTTATAATGCTTGTTGCGAGATCAAATTCAAAGCAGTAGTCAAGTCGATTGTCACTATACGGAATGATATTTTGTGTAGATGTCCATGCTTCACCTACAGTCATTAGAGAGGGGTTGATCGATTTTTGGTACTGATAAAAATCTCTCCACCAAGCCAATGTTGCGGGCGAGTTGTCTTGCTGATTACCTTCTTCTATCCAGTGCTTGACTGCGTCTATTCTGAATCCATCTACTCCTATATCTTCATACCAATAACGTACTACATCTTTTATTTCAGTGGTGACTTCTTCGTTTTTAAAGTTTAGATCAGGCATGCCATGCCAAAATATACCATAGTAGCAGGAATTGTTTCTGAGGTGCCATACATTTTGTCCCCACGGACCATTGAAATTGGGTTTTGAAGATTCCCAAACATACCAATCTCTTTTACTTTGATTTTGTGAAGAAGCAGCAAACCAAGGATGAAGATCGGAGGTGTGGTTGGCCACAAAGTCGATGACGATTTTAATTCCTCTGGCATGGGCTTGTGTAACCAGATTCCTGAAATCTTCAAGTGTCCCATAGTCGGGGTTTATAGCGCGATAATCTGTTACATCATAACCGTGGTAACTTGGAGAAGGGAAGAAGGGCATGGCCAAATTAGAAGCGATTTTCCTGGAGGCTGGAAAGGGGATATGATCAATGGATTTACAGGAAAAGGGCTTACAGCGCAAGAGCAAGAAGCAAAGGCGCTAACGACTAAACTATTGAATTGGCGTAAAGAGAAAGCTGTGATTCACACGGGTAAGTTAATGCAGTTTGCACCTGAAGATGGAGTGTACAGTTTTTTCCGTTACAACGAAAAAGAAACGGTTATGATAATCTTTAATAAAAACGATAAAGAAACAGCTGTTTCACTGGATAAATACAACGAGATGATTGGCGATAAAAGGAACGCTTTTGATGTCCTAAATGACCGAAGATTTTCGTTAGAATCAACATTGCGAATCTCGCCTAAAACGGCATTAATACTAGAGATAAATTAAGTTTATTCTATGTTGATTTCAAATAAATAGGCTCCCATTTTGGGTAAATCAAGCCTGTCTTTCCAAGTGGTAATTTCATTGGTCATTATGTTTTTCATAAGCTTACCGCCGAGATTAAGCTCTTCAAATCGATTTAGTTGAAGGCTCTTTGCCACTTCGTTTTTATTCAGCACTAGCATAACGATTTGTTGTTCATGCATTCTAAAGATAACATAGACACCATCAAATGGAACAAAATGAAGTGTTTTTCCTTTTGTGAGTGCTTTACTTGTCTTTCGGAAATTCAGCAAACGTTTTAAGAATTCCTGTGTTACTTTTTGTTCCTTGTTTAATCCCTTGCCTGTAAAACCATTGACAGAATCTTCAGCCCATCCACCGGGAAAATCACTGCGAATAAGTCCGTGATCGTCCGGTTTTGCTGAATTTTCTAGCATTAATTCTGTTCCGTAATAAAGTTGTGGTACACGTGCTAGCGAGAGCAGCGTTGCAAGGGCCATTCTAAGTAAAACTGGATCTTTTTTGTATTGAGTAAATGCCCTGTTCATGTCGTGGTTATCAAGAAACAGCATTAGACGCGTGGGATCTGCATATGCAAAATCATTGGCTACAGCTTCATAGATTTCAATCAATCCGTTTGCCCAACTTTCAGGAGATGTTAACCCTATGCGGATTGCTTCTTGAAGAGCAAAATCCATGCTATGACTCAGGTTGGACACATAGCCGTCTTTATTTATTTTGCCATTTTGCCAATAACCAATGAGAAGAGGGTTGTAACTCCATTCTTCGCCAACAATTGAAAATTGAGGATATTCCTGCATAATAGTTCCTGCCCATGTGCTCAAGAATTCCTTATTGGAATAGGGATAAGTGTCTTGCCGAATCCCGCTTAATTGAAGGGTTTCTATCCACCAAATCGAATTTTGAATTAGGTATGTAGCCAAAAATGGATTGCGTTGATTTAGGTCAGGCATTTGCTCAACAAACCAGCCATCTGCCAAACCCTTTTTGTCAAATTCTGAGGCATAGCTATCTTGATTGGTAGTCCTTCTGTGATTTGACTGAACAATGGGATGCCCGTCTTCAAAGCCTTTTTGGTGATTTACCCAATCAGAAAAGGGAAGGTCTTTCATCCACCAGTGATTCAATCCGCAGTGATTTGCCACCTGATCCATGATTAACTTGATTCCTTTTTTGCGAGCTGTGTTGGCTAATTCTACATAGTCATCTAGTGTTCCAAAGCGTGGGTCTACCGAATACAAATCTGTAATTGCATAGCCATGATAAGATTGGGAGGGCATATCGTTCAAGAGGACTGGGGTAGACCAAAGTGCCGTAAAACCCATTTCGTGTATATAGTCTAGGTGATTGATTATTCCTTGAATGTCTCCACCGTGTCGAGCATAGTTATCTGAACGATCAATCGTTTTTTCGATCAATGTCGGATTAGTATCATTTGTTTCAGCTCCATTAGCAAATCGATCTGGAGTGATCAAATAAATAGCATCAGCGGTGTCAAATCCTTTTGTAGAGGCTGCATTAGCAATTCGCTTGTTCAGAGAGTAGTCGTAAGCGAAAACAGTTACATTTCCTTGTTTAAAGTTGATTTTCATTGAACCGCTTGGGGTCGATGCAGCAATGCTTAAGTCAATAAATAGATAATTGCTACTTTTTCCTTGCGTTGTCTTTAAAATACTGATGCCTGGATAGTCAATGTGCGGTTCTGTAGCGCCAATCCCATCTTTATATACCATTAACTGCAGTTGCGTATTTTTAAATCCTATCCACCAATTTGGTGGCTCAATTCTGTATTCGGGAATCGGCTTAACAGTTTCTAATGAAATATTGTTTTTCGTTTCTGGAGTTACTGTCGTTTGGCATGCAAACAAGAAGCTTAAAACAAGGAGTTGATATATTCTACGAATAAGTATTAGTAAAGTATTGTTCACTGCGACTTTGTTTATGGTTTTATTAAATATATTATAATTCTGTCAATTATAGCTTGTCAATATTGCGGGAAGTTTTTTTTCTCATTTGATTCCATTTCATGAATTAAACCTAAATTGTAGCTTCTTTATTAAATGAAAATGAGCTATTTTAAATATACACTATTTACTCTATTCAAATTACCGGCTGCCTGGATCACGGGAGTGCGATTAACACATTTGGATGACCGAAGTTCAACGGCAAGTATTAAGCACCGTTGGATCAATCAGAACCCTTATAGTTCAATGTTTTGGGCTGTACAAGGAATGGCGGCAGAGTTTCCAACCGGGATTTTATTGACCCAAGAAATTGAACGGAGTAAACGAAACATTTCTATGTTGGTGTTGAACAACAAAGCAAGTTTTACGAAGAAAGCTACTGGACGTATTAATTTCACATGTAATCAAGGGGAGGAAGCGCGTGCTACTATTGACAAACTAATTACAACAGGAGAGCCACAAACAGTTTGGTTGGATGCAGTGGGAGTAAATGAAAGCGGCCAGCAGGTATCTAGTTTTTCATTTGAGTGGACGTTGTTATTAAAGAAGTAGTAGGGAAGAGCTCTTAAAAACGGCCTAAGTCATATGAGCTGAGATTTAATCTGACAATCAAGGTCGAAGTACGCTCCCATGAAAAATTAGTTGGATTAATCCAGCTGCAATTTGATAAGAGATTTAGAGGGTATTATAGCGTTTTGCCTAATCTCTTGTTAAGCGATAAATAAACACTGCAGTGCGCTGAATCAATGCATTGAAGGTGGCTAAATTGATGGTTTCTTGCGGTGTATGTGCACCTGTCCCCATACTTCCAAGACCATCCAGACCATCTACATAATCTGCAACGAAAGAGATATCTGCCGCACCACGTCTGCCAGGGTCATAGGCGGCAACTTCCCCAAAGCCTAAAGCTTCACTCACATCGCTCAATTCGCCTAATAACTTCATGTTTGCTTCAGTTGGACCCATGGCTGGATAGCTATTGCTGAAGGTGATGGTGGCATTGGTATTAGGAAGGTTGTTTGCTACAATAGCGCGCATTTTTTCACGCGCATTTTCTTTTTGTTCCTCTGAGATAAAGCGCAGTCCTCCATGAACTATGGCTGTTTGTGCAACAACATTTGATTTACCAAAAGCTGTTCCGCTACTTTTCATTTTATCATAGCCTACAAAAGTTCCTCCAAGTAAATTCCCTGGATTAAAGGTAAGGTATTGTTCACCACGAACTTCTTCATAGAATTGATGCAAGATGCGACTCATTTCAAAAATGGCACCAGCACCGGTTCGCTCACTAAATACTCCAGAGGAGTGTGCCCTTTTTCCTGCTGTTTCAACTTTCCATCCTGAGGCACCTCTTCGCGCAATGGTGGCATTGTTAAAGCCCGTTGCTGTTTCAAACCCCAAGGCAATGTCACTTTCTTTGGCCGCTTCAATGAGGTCTTTTCGAGAAATAGTAAGTGGTTTTCCAGTGCTTTCTTCGTCTCCTGTAAAAGCAACGGTAATAGTGCGATCATTGAGTAAGTTTAACTCATGAAGCACCTTTAAGGCATATAAAACCACAACATCACCACCTTTCATGTCATTCCCTCCAGGCGCAAAAGCAATGCTGTCCTTACGTTCAAAAGTCTGAAAAGGACTATTGGCTTCAAAAACGGTATCGAGATGACCAATTAGCAGTAATTTTTTTCCTTTCTTGCCTTTTATAGAGGCAAATAAATGACCGGCACGATTCATGTCAGTGGGCATTTCAATCCACTGGGTAGTAAAATCAATTGCACTGAAAGCTGCATCGAATTCTCTACCAACAGCTTTAACCCCAGCAAGGTGCATTGTCCCACTGTTGATGTTAACTACCTTTTCTAGAAAAGCAATAGATTCATTGTCATAGGTTTTTACCTTTTCGACAATTTTCTTTTCTACGCTAGATAATTTTTGTGCTGGTAGCATTGATCCACCAAATAATAGCATAACGGATAAAGCAAGAGAGTTGAGTATTTTCATAAATCCTTGGTTAGTGATTGAACAATTTTATTGTCGGCATAAAACTCTTTGAAGATGACTTTCAAAGCTGTATAGCATGGAATAGCCACAATTAAGCCTATCGTACCAAAAAGGATTCCCGAAATTAGAATGACAATGAATATTTCGAGCGGGTGAGACTTTACCGAAGTGGAAAAAATATAGGGCTGACTGAAGAAATTATCGACCAACTGCCCTAAGACAAAACCGATCATAACATAGATGCTCTTAGGCAATATAACTGTACTGAAGTCGGCTTCTAGATTGGCTGTCATGGTAAGTAATAACATTAACATTCCACCAATAAGTGGACCCACATAAGGGATTAAATTGAGCAATGCACATAGAAAAGCAATGATCAAAGCATTTTTAACGCCAAAGACAACCAAGATGATGCTATAGATAACAAAGAGAATACTTATCTGTAGAAGGAGGCCAATGAAATAACGCGATAATAGATTTTTAATTTTCTCAAACGAATCCTGAAGTCTTCGATGGTTTTTCGAGTCAAACAACACCAACACTGCACGTTCCATCAATTGAGCGTCTTTCAATAGGAAGAAGGTTATAAAGAGTACAGAAAATAAAGCAATGGTAAATCCAGAGACCCATCCTAAAAGGGAATTTAAAAATTCTGGGAGTACTTCGAGATTTAATGTATTCATCCAATCTTTTTCAAGTAGCCAATTTTTCCAATTGGTTTCTTGCCAATTGAAGTAGATTGCAATTTCCTCAAATAACTGATTGATTTTCATTTCTAATGCATTGACATCTAACAAGGATAAATTCTCTCCTTGTTGAATGATGAGCGGAACAAATAACGAAATGATACCAAAAAGAAGAACAATAAGAATGGTCATTGTACTTACAACCGCAATTGTATTGCCAAACTTGAGTCGTTGTTTCAAGAAAACTGTGATGGGTCTTCCAATCAAAGAGGTAACGGCTGCTACTGCGATGAAGACAATTAGGGAACTCAATAAATGAATTGCGTAAAGGCCTAATCCAATTAATGTTAAGTAGATAATAGAGCGGACAATTCCCTGTGCTAGTTGATTTTGATTCATGAATTAAAGATAGGAAAAAATTAGTGTGCTTTTAGTGCAATGGTGTGGCAAGCCACTAGGGCGGCAGTTTCTGTTCGAAGACGCTGGTTGCCAAGACCAATTGGCTGATAGTTATGGGCAAGGGCTAGGGCAATTTCTGCTTCACTAAAATCCCCTTCGGGGCCAATTAAAATCGTATGATTGCCGTTTCCAGAAGCTACAGAAAATAGTGAAGGTTTGATTCCTTCCCTGCAATGTGCAATCATTCCATTGGCGTTTTCTTGAACAAACGAATCGAAGGTTGTTAATGAGTTTAGTTTGGGAAGATAAAACTGTTGTGACTGTTTAAGTGCAGCGGCAATAATTTTTTCCAAGCGTTCGTACTTGATCGTTTTACGTTCAGAATGTGCACATAGCAATGGGGTGATTTGATGAATACCAATCTCGGTTGCTTTTTCTAAAAACCACTCCAAGCGGTTATTGTTTTTTGTAGGAGCAATAGCAATGTGTAATTGATATTGAAGGGGTTGGTGCATTTTGGCTTCTACAATGTTTCCGTGTACTTGATTCGTTCCAACAATGGTTAATTCTATGGTAGCTTCAAGACCCTTTCCATTTGTTGTTCGAACCTTGTCTCCTTGCTTTTTCCGTAAAACTTTATTGATGTGCTTACTTTCTTCTTTGGAGAAAACGAGCTCGCCAGTTGTTTGATTCAGTTCGGGTAAATAAAATAAATCCATATTAAATTGGTAAACGAGCCGTAGCTGCCTGGTCAAGACGAGCATATGATTCTTGTTGGTATTTTAAGTACCCAACAATTCCTATCATGGCTGCATTATCGGTCGTGAAAGCAAAGGGTGGAATGTGGACTGTCCATCCTTTTTCTATCGCTGTTGTTTTTAGTTTTTCGCGTAAACCTGAATTTGCCGCAACACCACCACCGATGGCAATTTCTTTGATTCCAGTTTGCTCAACCGCTTTCACTATTTTTGTAAAAATAATTTCAATCAAAGTGTATTGAATTGAGGCACATAAATCGGCTAGATTCTCTTCAATAAAAGCTTCATTATTCTGTTTGTTTTTGTGCAGAAAATTGATCACAGCGGTTTTAAATCCACTGTAACTCACGTTGAGTCCATCTACTTTAGGAATCGGAAAACGAAAAGCAGTAGGATTACCTTCTTTAGCAAGTCTGTCGATGTGAGGGCCAGCGGGGTAACCCAAGCCCAAAACTTTTCCGCATTTGTCGAAAGCTTCCCCAATGGCATCGTCTTGGGTTCTTCCAATTTCTTCCATTGTAAAATGGTTGGTTACCTTAACAATTTGCGTATGCCCACCAGAAACAGTGATACCAAGAAAAGGAAATTGCGGATTTGGATTCCCATCTGCGATAAAATGACTCAATAAATGGCCTTGTAAATGATTTACTTCAATCAATGGGATGGATAATCCCATACTCAAGGATTTGGCAAAAGAAGTCCCCACAAGAAGAGAGCCAAGGAGCCCGGGGCCTCTTGTAAAGGCAATGGCATTTAAATCTTCTTTGCTTATACCAGCCTTTTTAATGGCTTGATCTACAACGGGAACGATGTTTTGCTGATGTGCTCGAGAGGCGAGCTCAGGAACAACCCCACCGTAGGCCTCGTGAATTGACTGGTTTGCTATACTGTTGGACAAAACAACATCGTTTTTTAAGACAGCTGCTGCTGTATCATCACAAGAAGATTCAATGGCTAAAATATAGCATGGTTTTTGTTCAATCATTTAGTAACTTTATCGAAATGTAAAATTACACTTTTCTTATCAAAAATTTTCGTAAAATTATTGTCATCCTTCTCGCAGTTTTATTGCTGGCTGTGCTTGCCTTTACGGTCTTTTTTTCTTCTGAAAAAGTGCAAACTCGCTTGGCTAACTCCTTTACTCAGCGGGTTAACAATACATTTGATACGGCTATTCAAATTGGGAAAGCAAAAATTAACCTGCAAGGAAAAATACAATTCGATAATGTGCTCATTCGCGATCACAAGAGTGATACACTTGCTCACATCGCCGAGATCAAATTAAACTTAACTGAGTTAGAAAACGTTCTCAAGGGAGCCTATCAATTTAGTTTACTTGATATAATTGCCCCCAAAATGCATATCACTACCTATGCAGGAGAAGAGGCTACTAACCTTAAGCTGTTCATCGACAAACTCAATGGAGGACAGAAAAAAAAGCAATCGCTAGTAGCTAGTGTTGGTGCTCTTAGAGTTCATCAAGGAGCAGTTGTCTTCAGGAATGAGGAAGAAATTGATCGAAATATTTTTTCCTCCATTGAACTAGCACTTGACAATTTAGCGTTTGTGGAAAAAGAGTTTACGGCTTCTCTAAAATCAATGTCATTTCAATCAAGTCAAATTGAGGACTTAAAAAACCTTTCAGGAAATATTCGATTTACACCGTCGAAAATTGAATTTTCAGCATTTAGTTTATACTCTTCGCTAGCGCAAATGCAAGGGGCACTAACATTAAACTATACCGACTTTACAACCGAAGCTTTACGCTCGAGTGCATCGATTGATCTGAAAATAGATTCAGCAGTAGTGGCCACTAGTTTGCTCAAGCTTCCGAAAGAAGTTAACCTACCTATGACCAAAATTTCGCTAAAAGGCAATGTTAGGGGAGGGATGAATGCGTTAAAATCCAATCTAGAATTTACTCTACCTGGAAAAAGTTTTCTAAAAGCCAATGTCCTACTAAGCAGAAATTCAGAAGGGATTCTCCGTGTACAATCAAAAGACATCTCTTCTGCTGTAACGAAAAATGATTTTAGGTCATTACTGTCTTCGTCTTTTGCTTCAGATCATGCGTTATTACAGATGCCTTGGGAGAGAATAAAAATCAAAAGCACTGTTGATTATTTGCATGGAAAAGAATTGCTTGCAGACCTGGCGCTAAGTGTGAATAAAGGAACGCTGCATGCAAAAGTTGCAGTAGAGAAAACAGAAGAAAATTGGCTATTTAAACAGAGCTTTGATTTTTCAGCTATCAATGCCACAGACTTTATTCAAAAGGATCTTTTATTAGCAGCAAGTGGAAATGGAAGCGCTGAGGGTAAATTGAACGACAAATCCATACAAGAACTGAGCTTTCAACTAAACCTTTCTGATTTTGAATGGAATAAGATCCATTTGAAAAACACAGTCCTTTCTGGACAAAAGAATACACTTGGTTTTCGTTTAAATGGTGCGTTGAACGATGAGAAAGTAAAGCTCAATTTCTCTTTTAATCAGGGCGGGAAGTCTTCCAAAAATTTCACCGTTTTAACACAACTCGAACAACTCAACCTATCTTCTTTTGGTTGGGCAAGTCTTCAATCGGATGTTAAAATAGCCAGCAATATATCAGTTGTAGGGGAGGGAGATCGGTTGCAAAATTTGGGTGTTTCCAATCTCATCATCACAAATAGTCAAGCCAAAGAATCATTTAATGATTTCACGTTTGAATTTATGAACAATAAGACCAATAATCAGATTGTCCTAAGTGGTTCTGAAGTGATGGATTTTTGGTTGAAAGGCGAGTTTTCCTACGCAAATATTCCACTCCTTTTGCAATCAGCAGTTCAAGAAGCTTTACTAATTCCAAATAAACGAAAAGTAAGGGTTCCAGAGTTTTTTGTTTTTGACTTAGCCTTAAAAGATAAATTGCTGAAGGCATTGTATCCAGATGTGCTTACACCACAGGACATTCGTTTAAACGGAACCATTAGTTCTATGACTGGTCAATCATTTTTTCAATTTGATCTTCCCTTTATTAAGTTTAAAGGGTACAACTTTGAATCGATATCCTTAAGTACTTTAGGAGAGGATTCGGATTTTCTTTCCCGATTTTCTGCTGGAAAAATATATGGTAAAAATGTGCGTATCTCAAAAATTAATTTAGACACAAAGAACAATGATGGTGTTCTTTCTGGAAGCCTTAGTGCAAAATTTGGTTCAGTGAGTAAAGACTCGCTGGGGCTAGAATTTACCTATAGTCAACTTAATGATCAATCGCTTTTTAAGATAAATAAATCAGATCTGATATTGGGTGGAGAAAAATGGGCGATAGATGTTGAGAACAACAGCAGCTTATCCTATGACAGTGGAACGAATGAATTTAACTTATCTAAAATTGGTTTTAACGCAAAAAATCAATCGGTAAACGCTTCTGTCAAGTATCGTTCTAAAAACAATTATTCTGCGCAGCTTACAACAAATAACCTTGATCTATCTAAAGCACTACCAGAGGGTGAGAAGTTTAATTTTGGTGGAAGGTTATCCACTCAACTCAATATAATTCAATCGCAAGATCTTAAAACTGCTTCAGTAGATCTGTCGGTCAATGCACTGTCGATCAATAGTGTTGCAATGGGAGATTTTGATTTGACGATTAAAGGAAATCCTCAATTTAATTCTTATCAATTAACGACTTCATTGGTTAAAGAACAATTGTCCATGTTGGTTGGAACAGGAACTATTTTTGTGCCTGATGATAAACCAAACCTCAATTTAGATTTTACATTAAATGGGCTTGATGTCTCTTTCCTTTCCTCATTGGGAAAAGATAATGTTACGAACTCAACAGGAAATCTTACTGGAGAATTGAATTTGTGGGGGGCAACAACTGATTTGAAATTGGCAGGGAAAGCAATCTTAAATGATAGTGGTATGTCAATACCTAGTATCAATACACGTTATGCTCTTGAACAAGGGACAGAGATTTTCTTTAGGGATAGGAACATTGATTTTAAGAATGCTCTCCTGAAAGAAATGGCTAGCGAAACCACTGCGCGACTTAACGGACAGTTGAGTCATATCAATTTTAATGCGTGGGAAATGGATGTTGAATTGTTAACTGATCGTTTATTGGTTTATGATCGTCCAGAAGATCCTAATGTGTTGTTTTATGGACAGGGGTATTTGGCCGGGAAAGCAAATTTCGCAGGCCCTACAAAATCGTTAACATTAGAAGTCATTGGCAGCACATCCGAAGGAACGACCTTGGTTATTCCTTGGAAGGAGAACAAAGGTTTGACAGACACTTCATTCATTGATTTTTTATCGAAGGGGGAAAAAGAAAATGAACAGATCACAACAGAAATCTCATCATTTGATGAAGCCTTTAGAGGTTTTGAGATGATTTTTGACTTGGACATTAACAGGAACGCAGAATTAGAGATTGTTGTTGACCAGTCTTCAGGAAGTACACTTTCGGGACGAGGTTCCGGAAACGTATTAGTCGAAACAAACATCGATGGTAAGTTTAATATTTGGGGAGATTTCATCACCTATGAGGGAGTTTACAACTTCAAGAACCTTGGACTAATCGATAAAAAGTTTTCTGTACAGCAGGGCGGAACAATTGTTTGGGAGGGAGACCCCCTTGACGCACAATTAAACATAGAAGCTGTTTATGAAGTGCCAGGTGGAGCAAACCCGGCTTTATTGGTTGATAATCCAAACTTTAACCGAAAGATTCCTACCGATGTATCTATTCAGTTAGTAGGCAATCTCATCAAACCAGACGATCCAGTTTTTGACATCTCTTTTCCCAATACAACAGGGATAGTGGTGTCAGAAATAAATTACCGTTTAGCCGATCAACAACGACGGCAATTACAAGCAATTTCTCTTTTGTCGCAAGGAATTTTCATTAGTGATGTCTCGGTCTCTTTACAGGGAATTACCAACAACTTGTATGAGAAAGCGTCTGATGTGTTTAGTACTCTAATTGGTTCGAATGAAGGAAAACTCAATATTGGATTGAATTATCTTCAAGGAGAGGAAACCCCCTCCTTTGATTTGAGGACAGAAGACCGTATTGGATTAACGCTTACAACACAAATAAGTGACAAAATCTTAATTAACGGTAAAATTGGAGTTCCCATTGACGGACTTCAGGAAACGGTCATAGTGGGTGATGTTCAAATTGATTTTATTCTTAACGAAAGTGGAACGCTTAAAGCCAAGGTGTTTAATCGTGAAAATGAATTTCGTTACCTAGGAGATGAATTTGGATATACCCAAGGAATGGGAATGTCCTACCAAGTAGATTTTAATACGTTTAAGGAATTGATTCAGAAAGTAAAGAACAAAGCTCAAAACCAGCCTAATGGAGCTAGTAGTCAGTACGATGGTAAAGGAATAGAATTTCGTAACAAAATTAACTGAAAACGTTGTTGTTTTTGTTTTTCGCTAATTTTAAAAGATTCTGTATTGTTCAATAATTTTATTCATTAATTTTGTAGCGCTTATGAGTAAAGAGATAAAAAGAATTGCAGTTTTAACTTCAGGAGGAGATGCCCCAGGGATGAATGCAGCCGTTCGTGCAGTTGTACGAACAAGTGTTTTTTATCAACTGGAGTGTTATGTTGTGTATCAGGGATACCAAGGACTCATTGATGGAAAAATTAAGCAAGCCAACGCACGAAGTGTAAATAACATTATAAACAAAGGAGGGACTATTTTAAAGTCTGCTCGTTCCTTAGAATTTCGAACTCCAGAAGGGCGCCAGAAAGCCTACGGAAACATTAAGAAATTTGCTATCGATGCCTTAGTCGTTATTGGTGGTGACGGATCTTTCACCGGTGCAATGATTTTTCAGAGTGAATTCAATTTTCCTGTGATAGGTATTCCGGGGACAATTGATAACGATATCTTCGGAACTCAACACACCCTTGGCTATGATACCGCACTCAATACAGTAGTTGAAGTAATCGATAAAATTCGCGATACAGCCAGTTCACACAACCGTTTATTCTTTGTTGAGGTAATGGGGAGAGACGCTGGTCATATCGCATTGAATACAGGGATAGGAGCTGGAGCAGAAGAAATTCTTATTCCAGAAGAAAACCGCGGTTTAGACCAACTGTTGGAATCTTTAAAGCGCAGTGAAAAATCGGGCAAATCTTCGAGTATTGTTGTTGTGGCAGAAGGAGATAAGACGGGTAAAAATGTATTTGAGCTTGCCGCCTATGTCGAGCAAAATCTTCCGTATTATGAAGTTCGTGTCTCAGTTTTGGGACACATGCAAAGAGGAGGAGCCCCCAGTTGTTTTGACCGGGTTCTTGCTTCCAGAATGGGGGTACATGCCGTAGAGTCATTACGCGAAGGGAAGTCACAGGTTATGGTGGGAGTTATGAACGATAAAATGGAACTCACTCCTTTGGAAGATGCAATCAAAGGAAAGTCAGAAATAAATAAAGATCTATTACGTGTAACGGACATATTGTCCATATAAAATTAAATTAATCTAAATACTCATGTCAATTAAAATTGGAATTAACGGCTTTGGAAGAATAGGACGAATGGTTTTTCGTTCAGCCATGAAACAAGAAGATGTAACGGTTGTTGCAATAAACGATTTATTAGAGGTTAAGCATCTCGCTTATTTACTAAAGTATGATTCTGTTCATGGAAAATATGACGGTACCGTAGAAGTAGATGGTAATGACTTAATTGTGGATGGAAGCCGTGTAAAAATTACTGCAGAACGCAATCCTGCTGATATTGGATGGGGAACGCTTGGTGCTGAGGTGGTTGCTGAATGTACAGGTATCTTTACTACTTTAGAAAAAGCGCAAGCCCATATCGATGGTGGCGCAAAAAAAGTTGTTATTTCTGCTCCTTCTGCAGATGCACCTATGTTTGTAATGGGCGTAAACCACAATGAAGCTACTGCTGATCAAACCATTGTTTCAAATGCTTCATGTACCACCAATTGTTTAGCACCTGTTGCTAAGGTTTTGGATGATAACTTCGGTATTGAAGAAGGTTTAATGACAACTGTTCACGCAACTACAGCAACGCAGTTTACGGTCGATGGACCATCTCGAAAAGATTTTAGAGGAGGAAGAAGCTCGTTGGTCAACATCATGCCCGCCTCAACCGGTGCTGCTAAAGCGGTGACCAAAGTAATCCCATCATTGGTTGGTAAATTAACTGGTATGGCCTTCCGTGTGCCAACAGCTAATGTTTCTGTTGTTGATTTAACGGTGCGTTTGAAAAAAGCTACTAGTTATGAAGAAATCAAAACGGTAATGCAAGCACACGCCAATAGTGATATGGAGGGAGTTTTAGGATACACAGAAGAGCCCGTTGTATCACAAGACTTTATTGGTGACCCAAGAACATCTATTTTTGATGCTGGCGCGGGTATGGAATTGAATGCTAATTTCTTCAAAATCATCACATGGTATGATAATGAATGTGGTTACTCAAATAAATTGATTGACTTAGCTAAGCACATAAACGCATTATAATATGTATTTAATTGTTGATAGCGGTTCTACAAAGACCGATTGGTTCGCTGTAAATAATTCAGGTGAAATCCTGTTTTCTACGCAAACATTGGGGTTGAATCCTCAAGTTTTGTCGTCTGCGATTTTAAATGAACGAATCATCAACAATTATGAAATCTATCAGAATAGAGATGAGGTAACTCATCTCTATTTTTATGGTGCTGGCTGTGGTATCCAAACAACAGTCGACCGTATTCTAAAAGTCTTCAAAGATATTTTCACAAACTGTGAATTCATCATCAAAGAAGATACTTATGCAGCAGTTTATTCAACTGCAAAACAAGGCGAACACTCTATCGTATGTATTTTAGGGACAGGCTCCAATTGTTCTTATTTTGATGGAAAAAATATTGATCAGCATGTAATCTCATTGGGCTATATTCTAATGGATGAAGCCAGTGGGAATTTTTTCGGAAAGCAATTATTGCGCGGCTATTATTTCAATGAAATGCCTAGAAAACTCGCCCAACAATTTGAGAAAGAGTATAAATTGGATGCAGATACCTTGAAAGAGAATTTGTACCGTAGAGAAAATCCGAATACTTATTTGGCCAAATTCGCCAAATTTCTCATTGAACACAAAGCTGAACCATATATGCAGGATATTATTCGAAATGGTTTAGACCGTTTTGTGCGCCATCAAATCTTGCAATTTAAAAACGCTGCAGAAGTCCCCATACACTTTGTGGGATCTATAGCGCATCTTCTTGAAGATGAAATAAAAGAATGTTTAGAAAGCTATAATTTGTCTATAGGACGTGTGGTTAAACGTCCCATTGATGCATTGGTAGAGTACCATATTTCAATGTTGGAACTCAAGAAGTAAACCCTTTTTGCTTTAGCGTACTGCAACCATCGATATCTCGATACGAACGAATTTGGGTAAATTAGCGACTTCAACAGTTTCTCTTGCGGGAGCAGTTGCCTCATCAAAATACCTTCCATAAACAGTATTAACTTCATTGAAGTTGTTCATGTCACTCAAAAATATTGATGTTTTAACTACTTGATCAAAAGTCATATCTGCAGCTTTTAGTACGGCTTTTAGGTTTTCCATAACCTGTATAGTCTCTTTTTCCAAATCTCCTTCTACCAATTCCATTGTGCTAGGGATTAAGGGTATTTGGCCAGACAGATAAAGGGTGTCGTTTGCCAAAACAGCTTGATTGTATGGGCCAAGAGGGGCAGGGGCATTGTGCGTAGTAATGATTTTTTTTGTCATAGTTTAGAATCTTCTGTCGGGCTCCCGACGTTTTTCATATTTTAGATCATTCAATAATCCAGATTTTATTCCAATGAAGAAATACCAGGATGTTCTTGTCCCAAGTGGTACCCAACTAAAGTTTAGATTCCAACTATCTAAATCTCGATCAAAACGAAATTGAGTGTAAGTTATTCCTTTGTTCTTAAAGTCGTATCCAGAAGAAGCGCCTACCTTCCATTTTGGCGTAATGTCAATATTCCCGGAAACCATGAGAGAATTGTTTGAAAAATCCTTTTGTCCTCTAGAGTTGTTGTAGGTTAGGGAATAAGCGAATTTCAAGTCCCAGTTTATATCTGTGCTATACAGACCAGAGGATATGCTTTTGTTTTTCTTTGGTTTTCGAGACAAACCATTTGAAAAATCATTTGCAGCACCAAAAAGATCATCGTCACGTCCACCACCAGATAAACGTTCTAAATCATTAAAATCGTCTTCTTCTTCTGTCTCCTCTTCCTCAACTTCTCCTTCTTCGCGTTTAAATGTATTATTATCTAAACTGTACCCCATATTTATATTGGCACTTGTTAAACGCAACAATCCTCCACCGTTTTTGATATGAAATGTTTTGACACGTTTAAATTCAGCATCTAAACCATAAGGATCAAAAGTTGCACCGATATTGGTGGTTAATTTGTCTTTAAAAAAGTTTAAGCCCGTTGTCATTCGAATGGGAGCCAAATGAAACTCAGTTGCAGCAATATTATAACTCGTACTAATATTTAAGTTATTCAGGAGTTTAATCTTCTTGGGTTCGAGGTCTAAACTGTCTTTGGATTTTACTTTTGCTTCTAGGGAGTTGTTAATGGTTATCCCCAGTGAATTTGAATATCCTCTGGATGGTCTACCATAGAGTGCGTTTTCAAATCGGGTATATTCTGCAGTATTTCCTTCTGCATCGATAATATAGGTGTCATAATATTGATCAAAACTTGGCTGTGTGCTGTAGCTGATTGACGGACGAACTGTATGGCGAATGGACTGAAGGTTCTTCCCTTCTTTAAAGTTAAATGTACCATAGATGGTTGTTCCCATGCTAAGGCTGTAGTTGTATGTTCTAAAGGCGGCAAAACCACTTAGCGTGTCCTTGACCACACCGTTTTCTTCTGAGTAGTTGTTGTAGCGTATAGTGTTTGGGGTCCAAACTTCTCGCAATGTACCCCCCGCGCTAATGCTAAAGTGTTTGGCCAATTTAAAATTGGTATTGATTGGAATGGTGTGGGTAACACCAGAACGTGCATCTTCATACATTGCTTTCGTAAACAGCTTCTCTTCAGTGGTTTGTATCCGACTTTCGGCTAGGGTAGTAACCTGAAAGTTTATGTTTTGAAGAATTCCCTTCTTTGTTTCTCCCCGTTTAGAGAAAGGATATATTCGCTCCATGTTCCCTTGAAAAGTTGGTAGGGTTAGGTTGGCCGATTGTGTGTTTTTGTTTTGCGATAAACTAGTGGTAAGCGATATGTTTACCCGCGGATATTTTGGAAATGTTTTTGAATAAGAAACGGAGGAGCTCAAATTATTATTGAGAAAATTTGCTGTATTCAGCTGGTTGATGGATTGCTGAAAATATTCACTACTTCCAAGGTTTACCGAAGCAGAAAAATTTGAATTTGGGCTAGCCTTTGAATCTTGCCGGTGGGACCAACGAATGTTATAAACAGTTGATTTTGAATAGTCGTCAAAACCACGTTCGCCATTAACAAGCTTTTCGTACCGAAAACTAAAGTTACCGCCAAATTTATAATTGGCTTTGTATTGTGTATTCCAGCGAAAACCATAACTCCCATTGGTGTAATAATCTCCTGTTAAATCAATGTCAAGGTAATCTGAAACGGGAAGGTAGTACCCCATATTTTGCAGGTAATATCCACGCTGATTACTTTCTCCGAAGGTTGGGAAAATAAACCCAGATTCTTTCTTGTCTCCTGCAGGGAAATAGGCAAAGGGAACAAAAATTGGCGTGGGGACATCAGCGATATACAGGTTACTAAAACTGGCGATTATTTTACCTCCTGGGATTAGTTTCCCTTTCCGAATGCGAATGTAGTAATCAGGATTCTCTGCATCTGCCGAGGTCGTCATTTTGGCATTTTGAATATAATACAGCGAATCGTTTTCTTTTTTGGTATAACTCGAAAACACATTCATACCACTTTGTGCTGTTTTAGAATTCCAAATGAGTGCTTTCTTTGTGTCGAAATTAAAGCGGATTGAATCAGGATTAATTTCATCTCTCCCTTGTGTGAATTGCGGTTTTTGAACCAATTCTCCAACGGAATCTTTAATTCGTCCGGCATAAACCTCATTCTTGGTGTAGTCCATCACAATTATCCCAGCTCGTAATTCCATGTCTTGATACGTCAAAACAGCCTTGTTATACAACCTTATTTTATTTGTTTTTTGATTGATTTTCACAGAATCTTGGGCCGTGTATTTGATCAAATCAAGTAATAATGGTTTTTTGGACGGGATACTGTCGGAAGCGACCACAGAGATACTATCTAGTTTAATTTCTTGAATGAATTCAAGATTTGGAAGACTATCATTCTTTTTAAAAGATTGTGCATGGACTAGGTGAATGCCACAGCAATAGAGAAGAATAGTATAAAATAGAAAAGACTTTGTTCGCAAGGTGATAAAGGCTAAATTTGTATCAATCGACCTATCTTCAAAATTACATATATTTTTAAAGACTAAAGCGGTTTTAAGTATTTATTAGTAATGAATAGAAACACCTTTTTTACGTATAAACTTTACAGTTGTTTGTTTGTTTTTTTGATTAGTATGACTGGTCTTGCCCAGACAGCTGCTAAAGATTTTGTTGTAGTGCTAGACGCGGGTCATGGTGGGAAAGACACCGGGAATCGTGGGAATGGTTATTTGGAAAAGAAAATAGCCCTGACGATAGCGTTAGAAATTGGAAAACAACTTTCTACTCAAAAAGGGATTAAGGTAATTTTTACCCGAAAAGACGATCGTTTTATCGAATTAAAGAATCGTGCGAAAATTGCTAACCAAGCAGACGCTGACCTTTTTGTTTCCATTCATTGTGATGCTTTTACTTCGCCAAAAGCATATGGCGCTGGGACTTTTGTATTAGGGCTTCACCGTAATAAAGACAATTTTCGGATTGCACAAAATGAAAATTCTGTAATCTTTTTAGAAGAAGACCACGAAACTACCTACGAAGGTTTTGATCCTAATAATCCAGAATCTGTGATTAGTTTGGTGCTCATGCAGGAGACTTACAACAGTCAAAGTATAGAGGCTGCCAATACCATTCAAAAGAGTTTTGTGACTAATTTAAATCGAAAAGACAGAACTGTAAAGCAAGCAGGATTTTTAGTGTTGCGAGAAACCTATATGCCAAGCGTTTTGGTTGAAGTAGGTTTTTTAACCAATAAAAAAGAGGGCGCCTATTTAAATTCAAAATCGGGTCAACGTGAAATGGCAACCACAATTTCTAAAGCAGTCTTGAACTATAAAAAGCAATTGCAAGCATCCGTTGTCAAAGAAGATCAGGCCGTGTTGGTTGCGGAGCAACAAGCCCCTCTTGAAATTGAAGAGCCTGCTCAAGAAAGCAGTGCCAAAGGAGTTGTTTTTAAAGTTCAAATTGCTGCAACTGCGAGATCCATTGATTTAAAAAAGAAGAATTTTAAAGGTTTAAGCAATCTCAGTAAGGAAAAATCTGGAAAATTATTCCGTTATTTTTATGGTGAAGCCAACACATACGCCCAAGCCCAAAAACTGAAAAAGACGGCAATTAAAAAAGGCTATAAGCATGCTTTTTTAGTTGCATACAAGAATGGCGTTAAAATCAAAATTTCTGACGCAATCTCCCCTAAATAAATAGGGATAAAAGAGAAATTATGCTTAGTTTTGAATCAACCAAAAAACGCATAATTGAAGCTAACAAACGAAATTAAAGCAGCGCTTATTATCATTGGCGGAATTTTCCTCTTTCTTTTGGGGTTTAATTTTTTGAATGGCACATCCTTATTCAAGCACGAAAACATTCATTACGCTGTCTATGATAATGTGGAGGGGCTTCAACTGGGGACAAAAGTCACCGTCAACGGATTGACCGTTGGTAAAGTTTCCACCATCGATTTTTTGCCAAATTCAGCAAAGATTTTGGTTTCATTTACCTTGCGTAGTGATGTTCAATTTCCCAATACCAGTGTTGCTGAGTTTTATGAAGCAAGCCTTATTGGCGGTAAATCCATTGCAATTCAACCTGATTACACTTCAGCCAGAATGCTACAAGATGGTGACACACTCGATTCCGCTGTAAAGCCAGGTTTGACTGATGTGGTGACTCAGCAAATAGCGCCCTTACAGCAACAATTGGAACGTGTGTTAGTTAATGCAGACTCTCTTTTTACAGGAATAAACGCTGTGTTAAATCAAGAAGGAAGAGACAACTTGTCTACTACCATCGCTGATTTATCGAATACAATTAAAAGCATCAACGGAGTAGCAGCCTCTCTGGATCAATTGCTGGATAATCAGAAAGGAAATTTAACAACTACCTTAGATAATGTTGCGAAGATAAGTGCCAACGTTAATCAGCTATCGGACTCTTTGGCTAAATCAAACATCAAGCAAACCCTGATCGCTTTTGAAACTACTGTTTCTCGTTTAAATAGTGTTTTATTGGATATGGAACAAGGGAAAGGAAGCATTGGCAAACTCATGAAAGATGAGAGTATATATAATAATATTGAAGCCAGTACCAAAGAAATAGAGTTGTTAATTAAGGACCTGAAAGAACATCCCAAGCGCTATGTTCACTTTTCTCTTTTTGGAAAAAAGGAAGCGCCTTATGAAGAAATAAAGAACGAATAAATGCTGATTGAACTTTTACCAAATATTCTTTTTACCCTTTTACTGATTGTTGCCCTAGGTTTTTTTGCGCGTAATGTTAGTAAGATAAAAAACAACATCAACCTTGGGAAAGACATCGATCGGTCAGATAACCCCAAAGCCCGTTGGGGTAATATGGCCCGAATTGCGCTTGGTCAATCCAAAATGGTAAAGCGACCTATTGCTGGGATTTTGCACGTTGTTGTTTATGTTGGTTTTATTTTAATCAACATTGAATTGTTAGAGATCATCGTTGATGGCATCTTGGGTACCCATCGTGTTTTTGCCCCTTTTTTGGGTGGATTCTATAATGTCTTGATCGCTACTTTTGAGGTGTTAGCCGCTTTAGTCCTGGTTGCAGTAATTGTTTTTTGGTGTAGAAGAAATGTCATCAGAATACAGCGTTTTTGGAAAGACGAAATGAAAGGTTGGCCAAAGCTTGACGCAGATATAATTCTTTATTTCGAGGTAGTTTTAATGGGATTGTTCCTCCTCATGAATGGAACAGATCTTGCGATCCAAACCAATTTCCCATCCGCAGTTCATTATGCACAAGTGGGTTCTTTTCCGGTAAGCCAATACTTGCTGCCTCTTTTTGAAGATACCAATTTAGATAAACTTATTTTAATTGAACGCACCGCATGGTGGTTTCACATTTTTGGTATTTTATGTTTTTTAAATTACCTCTATTACTCGAAGCACTTACACATTCTTTTGGCTTTTCCAAACACCTATTTTGCCAATCTCAATGCCAAAGGTCGCTTTGCAAATAATGCCAATGTGACCGCAGAAGTTCAGTTGATGCTTGATCCAAGCGCAGATCCCTATGCAACTTCAGACGATACCGCTGAAGTAGATAAGTTTGGTGCCGCTGATGTAATGGACTTAAATAAGGTTCAACTTCTCAATGCCTATACCTGTACAGAGTGTGGACGATGTACCAGTGAATGTCCTGCTAACCAAACAGGAAAGAAATTATCTCCCCGAAAAATTATGATGGACACGCGTGATCGTTTGACCGAAGTAGGGGATAACATCATTGAGAACAAGGGCACTTTTGTGGCCGATGGAAAACAATTGTTGGGCGATTATATTTCTCACGAAGAATTATGGGCATGTACCTCTTGTAATGCCTGTGTGGAAGCTTGTCCCGTTGACATTGATCCATTATCCATCATCATGAATATGCGACAGTACCTCGTTATGGAGGAA
>Ga0209138_1000543_pt1 | contig 36572 bp, 18 predicted proteins | sample SaaInl3SG_22_DNA_FD_184645 | JGI IMG/M metagenome (GOLD analysis project Ga0209138, IMG submission 184645) | Marine microbial communities from expanding oxygen minimum zones in the Saanich Inlet - ESP_153SG_22_DNA (SPAdes) (version 2) | ecosystem: Environmental > Aquatic > Marine > Intertidal...
AGACGATAAAAAGATGCACCCGATCCAACAAATCGATCTGAAAGATCCTCAATTTTTGAAAATCCAACTGCATGAGCTGCTTGCAGCATTTCTTCTTCTGTCCAGAATCTGATCTCAAATGAGTCTCTCACAGTTCGAGTACCGTCATGATCGATGACTTCGGAATTCTCCGTGAATCGATACATGTTGCCCCCTAAGGGAGAAACTATGGCTTGTCGACGTACAAAGTCATTCTCAACAACTGTGTCTGCAAATGCAGCTTCGCTGGTTCGATCAATAATGAGAGATCCACCCGGCACAAGGTGATCATAGATCGTTCTTAGGCTTGATCGTAACTGTTGTTCAATAAGCCAATAACTAGAGACAGTGAAAACACAAACAGCGATATCGAATCGATCCGATGACGAGAAGTTTTCGATGGGAGATGCGATAGCTTTGACTACCCTTTCAGAAAGCCTTGAAACCAGTTGTTCCAGCATCGGTGAACTTGGATCCACAGCAGTCACAGCATAACCAGCATCCGCTAGCGGTATGCTGAGCCTCCCAGTGCCAGCACCGACGTCTAACACTGCAGCTGGAGCAGGCACTATTGAATTGATCGTCTCAATGGTCAAATCAGTGAAGTGCTCCAGGAATAAGCCGAAGCTCGCATCAAATAACGCATCGTAATCTGAAGCCCAAGAATCGTGAGGAATGGTTTGTGGGTGACTGTGTGCCACAAAGTCGAAGAGCTCATTGTGCAGATCAAGCTTTAGAACTCCCTTCGCAAGCACATCCGTTCCCAATATTCCGGTTACACCGAATGGCTCCATAGACATCGAGAAGAGTCTCGGCAACACCCCGATCTTTGTGCTGACAGTTTCTCCTGCGAACACAATCATGGCTTCATACAAGGGAGACGTAAACTTCCCAATCAATGGGTGAAAATCCTCCACATCCCCTACGCGATTGCAGCTGGAGAGGATGCTTTCATCCGTGACATATGTGATCGATGCGCCAGTATCTAAGAAGAAACTGTGCTCAGTATCCATCAGATGGATATCAACTAGCGGAATACCTGTCATCCGCTTTAGATGCTTCCCATTCTTTAACGCAGGAATCCATTCAAAAGTTGAATCTCTGACATCTAACTTAAATGCGGATTGCTCAAGTTGGTCAGTTCCAATTAAAGCGGAAGCATCAAATGGAATACTCGCTCGAACGCTTTCCCAAGAGTAAAGAAGTAGCGATGGCTGGGTCTGACAAGTGATGCCATCGAGGTTATATGTTGAGCCGTCACCTAATGACACCGGCGAACCCGTGTCTAAGATCACTGGACCACTATCGAGTTCGGCGCAAACCACACCGTTATGGAGCGACACCTTCACGCAGCGGCCTGCTCTAGATCAAAGGCCTTAAAAACAAAATTGTCCGCACTAGACTCCGAGATTACGCCCACCAACGCAGCCATCGTTTCTACGTCATAACGGTTGTGCTTCACCGCCTTTGTCGCTTTACTTTTGGCGGTAGGAGTCGCAGCTTCAAAACTTCCACGTTTACGAATCGACTCGATAGCGAATCGAAAACGCTCAGATGTAATTCCATATCCGTAGTCTTTCGGCATCTCGATTCCGATAAGTCGCGCAATCGAGACAAGTGATTTCAACCGTGGCCGGTCCCGCTTCTTCCTAGAAGCGAGTAAATCAGGCAGCTGTCGCAACTCTCCACGCCTCGACGTCCGGGCCCACTTCTGAGCGGTTGCTTTTGCATCCAAGTAAACAGCTGTGTCTGGTATTTCTAATTTATGCCGATGAGCCAGGTCAACTAGCCACCAAAGCTCAGCTTCTGTGTAGCCAACGACAATGACTGGTTGATCGTCTGCAAATATCTCTTCAACGATCTGGGACTCATGTATCGGAGTCGCCCCATAGTTATTCGCTGCTAACTTGAAGTGTTCGTCGACGAAGTAAGGCTCATAACCATCGCCTCGATCGATACCGAACATATATAGATGTCCATTCTTACGTTGCTCAATATCAACGTAAACCAAACGGTATGTTGTACCTGTATTTGAGTCTGTGATTTCAGACAGTTTCATCGCGCAATTCTCCTTCGCCCTGTTATCTGTCAGCACTGCGTTCTAGCAGCGCCTTTTTTACTAATGCAGACTTTTGCCTCGCTATGTCAACACTTTTTGTTTCAGTAGCAGCAATAGCTAAAGCTATATTTTTTGTTATTTCATTCAGGAGAACTAAAGCTTGAAGAGAGTTCCTCGATCTCAAATGTATGCTCGAATTGATAGCCTATCGCTTCAGGTGTCATATCCCATTCACGCGCGACCATTGCAATCCGATAACTGTTTTTAATCGACTGTCTTCATGATGATACAGACGTATACACGACAAGAATATTTCCTCTTTTAATGAACAAGTCTTTTGCAGCTTTGTTAAAAATCTCGATCAGAATCCCTGTCTAAAAATGCAATCTATGCTATTAGTTAGGCCCTAATACAAATGAAAGGATTAATAGGCTAAGTCTTATGTGGTTAGACAATGTCATTCAAAACCTACTAAGTAACGGATTAGAGGTGTTTACCCACGTATCCTTCGGCTTCGGCGCCATGCTTCTGCTCCTACTATTCGCCGTAGGATCTAGCATCTTAATCAATATCAGGGCTTCGAGTGTAAAGCGTCAGTTACAAGAAGCTAACGCCTACTTGGAGCCCCTTGTTGACGAAGCCGACTTCACAGAACAATATGCTGAATTAGACGGAAAGCTCAGAGGCTTGCCGATCATTTCGAGAGCTTGGGAAGAGTTTTCCGAAACATTACTCCCCCCTCTCGAAGAAATCGACGACCCCGAATATCGCGTCTATCGAAATACAAAACGCCCACAAACGTTTTTTAACAGATCATCTATTCTGTCATCTGTCAGACCTTTCATTGAAAGTGAACGATTGATCGGTATCGGTCTTGTTCTCACATTTATAGGTCTCGTAGCTGCGCTAACCCAAGCAGCAGAGGGGTTTCAAGGTGTCAACGAGGACATCAAGGCCTCTCTCGAAAAACTTCTCTCAACTGCTGGCGCAAAGTTTCTAGCTTCTGTTGGTGGCTTAGGCGGCGCACTGATTCAATCGATGATCCAGAGTTACATCAGCCGCCAGGTCTCACTGGAACTGGAAGCTTTTAATGACAAGCTCGAAAGCCTGCTCAGTTTCGCCAGCCAAGAACGCATCGCTGTAGATCACTTTGGGCATGCGAAACGACAGACTGCTCGCCTCGAAGAAATGAGTACCGAGATTACCTTAGCGCTTGGCAAGCAAATCGAGGATGCACTGAACCAAATCCCGACTCAGTTCACAGCGGCACTCCAACCAATGCAAGAGTCATTCGAACGAGTGACTGAAAAGTTATCGACCGGAAGCTCTGACGCTCTTCAGCAGATGGTTACTGATTTCCAAAGCCAACTGACTGGCGCAAGTAATGAATCCATGAGCTCAGTTGTCAATCAGCTAGAAGCATTATCCGCAACGCTTGGTACCACAGCCACAAGTATGAAAAGTGGGAATGATGAGTTACGAGCAGGACTTCAGGAAGTTATTTCGGCGATGTCTAATTCATCTCAATCATTCCAACAAGGTGTCAAAGATAGTGCTGGAGCTGCAACTGACCAATTAACTGCCATCATGGAGCGACTGGAGTCTCAGCAAGCACAAACATCGAACGCGATCTCTGGCCTAATTGAGCAGTTCACAGAAACAACACAAAGCGTTAATCAGCAAATGAGAGACTCCACCTCGTCTGAAATGGAGCGATTGGCAGGGTCAATGCAAACAGCCGTCGAGACAATAATCAACAATGCAGAACAATCATCATCGAAGCTGACGTCACAGATTGGAGACACCTTAACTTCAGTCAGTGAAAATACCGCAACAAAAGTGTCTGAGATCATGGGGCAGACAGCTTCTCAGATTGATGAATCGATCGCGAAAATCAGTGAGTCCATCGACAACTGGAAAACCGCAACCGAGACAACGAGCCGTTCTCTTGCGCAAACAAATTTGGAACTCGATCGTCACAACCAAGGATTACAACGTGCAGGCTCACAGATATTTGAAGCCGGCGGTGCTTTCAGCCAGGCTTCGGACTCAGTTAAAGATGCCGTACAACCATTGTCAGGTGCTGCAGAAAGAATCGTTTCATCAACTTCCGAGCTCGCTAGAAGCGCAGGCCAACTGACGTCTCAAATCACTGAAGCATCTCACGTTATGACGAGTGCCGTAGAGACAACCTCTGAGTCTCTAAATGACCTTAAGGCAACTTGGACCGATCATTCTAGACATTTGCAAGGTGCTGATGAGCAATTAGAAAACGCATTTAAACAAGTAACGAACAACCTTGCTCAGTCGCTAGACACCCTCAGTAATTACAATCATCGCTTTAGCGAAAAAGTTGGTGAGGCACTAGATCTTCTAGGATCTATAGTTCAAGAGCTTTCGGACGATTTAGCTGAATTTAACGCAAAAAAATAATTAGATGGATCAGCACGAAAAGGACACGGACTACTTCGCATCAATGACCGACATGATGGTCGGGGTATTGTTCGTGTTCGTAATTATGATTGCGTACTTCGCATTTCAGATCACAGAGCAAGAGAGCGTCCCTAAACAAATCTATGATGAAGTTGTTGCTGAAAACGAAAAGTTAAAAAAAGAAATCGAAAAACTCAAACGGCCCAATCCACTTGAGGTGTACATAAATCGAGGCACAGAGGTCCGTGATGAAATCGTGAGCCAAATAATCAAGGAACTTAAAAGCGAAGGCATTGATGCTCGCTCGGTGCAAAATGGAGTTGTAACCATTAGTGGCAAGGATATGTTCGCTACTGGTCGGTCAGACCTTGAGAGTGTCGAAGGCGCGTTAGATCGCGTTGCGACCATCGCAAAAATACTTGCTAATCGAAGTGCTTGCTACTCAGCAACCGCAGAAAACAACAGCTTTTATGAGTCATGTAATCCCGAGCGCCTATTTCTTGAGGCAATTTTTGTCGAGGGACATACCGATGACGTCCAAATTGGAGGAGAGCTCCCTGACGGCTCGCGAAATAACTTAGAGCTAAGTGCGAGACGAGCGACCAATACCTACGCACATATGGTTCAAGAAGTACCGGACCTGCAGAATTTTAAAAATCCGTACGACCAACAAACTCTGAGTGTTGCCGCTTATGGAGAACAGCGACCAATCGCTGATAACTCGACAAGAAAAGGACGGAGTGAGAATAGAAGAATTGATATCCGTTTTGTAATGTATGTGCCTAAGAGCAAAGATGACCTTAAAAAAGTCGTTGAGAGGCATGGTGGCCTAGTTGAGCTTAACTGATACCCTTCAATCGATAAGTTTCAATAAACTTATCGTCGACCTACCAACGACTGACAAGCTCGACAGGGCGCTTCGCAGACTCGAAAGCAAGGCTGATTCCTCACTCTCGATGGATATACAGTCTCTTCCTGAGATTGTTGACACCACACTAACTGCTCTCGCAGCCAACACTCTTCCAAATCGAAAAATTACTAAGCTCGTCGCCTTAAGTGGCTTAACAGAAATCTACAACCAACCAGATGGCATACATTTCGTTCAGAAGTTCCTCGATTTAATTATCAAGGAATCCTCTGCAGTCTACGCAAAGTGCCTTGTCATTGGGTATCTCCGCGTCACGGGCTCTAATGAATGGCTACCAACCGCAATCAGAAAAGCAGCCCTCAAAGTGGTCGATAGACTACCGGGCATGTGGTCTCGACGAGTGAGCGAATACAAACTGTTGGAGGAGCAGCCGGGCCGCTTTCTAGCAAACCAAGTGCTAACAAGCGCGAACAATCCTCGTGACATCATGAATGACGCGGGACTCAGAGGGGTCCTTGGTGGTACCGGCTATGCGAGGGAAGTATTTAATCAAATCTGTAATGTAGTTAGCCAAGGCCACACTGAAGAGCTCTTGGAGCGGTTCTGGCTTTTCACCAATGCGGATCACCAACCAATCTTTGCAGAGAGCCTTGCCAGTTACTCTAAAGCATTGCTATCCCCTTACATTGATTCTGAGGCCGATGACTTAACGCGGCAGAAAATTCAACGTTTCCTGACAGAAACATTCAAAGATCCTCGGATGAATCAGGTTAGTTGGTCTTCATTACCCGAGGAAGAACTATCAGTCATCTATCGTTGGTTAACCAAACATTCATTCGACATTCTCTTAAAGGTCGTTGAGCAATCAAACGATACACAGCAGTGGGCGGAACGCCGAGAGTTTTGGGGTAAGTACATAGATGCAGGTCACGTTACCGAAGCTTGGGCGGCTCTTGGCCCAGCAGCAGCATCAATTGCACGACGAATGGTTCAAGAAGGCGTTTTAGGATCGACTAGAGAATATGCTGTTCTCGAGACTGGAGTTGATCGATGGCATTCAGTGATCATGATGAGGATGGGAGATTACGTAATTACTGAGTGGACCCATAGTGGGAAAGTACGTTTCTATCATTCCAAGAACAATGACCACACTCCTCTTTTCTACAAACAGAGATATTCTGTAGATAGCTACGGCAAGGGTCTTCGGAATGATCGGGCTCCCGATTTCTTCAAAGCCCATCTTGGAGACTGGAAGTTCGATGTTAGACGCTACATCTCCAGTAAAATGGGCATTCGTGCTGACAGTTTTCATGCATCGCTCAAGAAACCCAAAACCCCTAATGCTGGCCAGCAATGTCATGTTTGTGGGGCCAAAGGACATCTTGTGAAATCCTGGATCACTGATAAATTAATTTGCAACACATGCCTTCAGGCCCAAACAAAAACACGATGACAGACTTCCAGTTCAGCTTTGAGTACAGCGGCAACGGCCTCAATTTATTTCTAAAAAAAGAAATACCCGGAGGGTTATTCAAAAAAGCTTCATCGTCATATGTAGATGTTGATAGCTGGCTCTCTGACTCTCACCTCAACATCATCTCAGCCATTGCTCGACTTGAGACGTTGAGCGATGATCCGGAGGATGAGTCGCACCGTCTTAATAATAAACAAGGATACTTTGTCTCGGCGTATGGAATTTCGGACCTAACGGAAGCACAAGCTAAGTCACTAAGTCTGCCAGCGACTATCCCCTATCAATTGCGCCTATCCATGACAGGGCCAATGATCAAGCCCGACACTCGAATTAATGCAACTTGGCACAAGCGATCTGGGCAACGTGTTACGGTCAGTGAAAAAGGCCCCCTTGGTCTCGCCGAGGGTCAGACATATCGAATTCCTGGTGACTTGTATCGCCTCCTCGAGGCAGTTGACGAAGTTAACGACTGGAATGGGGACTTTATCGATGATCGATTAACACTAATCGCAAGCCTGAAGTCACACCTATCTCAAATCATAGGAATCGATGTCGATATCGAAAGGCAGCTCGATGACATTCACCTAATGCATGCATCAACTGTCTCTCTCGACGTAAATATTTCTGATCGCGGCGTATGGTTTGACCCAGTTCTATTCTCTCGGCAAACCATTGAGGATTCTGGCGAAGACGTTGTCCAAGAAGATGATCAGCTCGTATCTGAAGACCTTCAGAACTCCTTCAGATCTCAATTCAAAGAGTCAGAAACGGTAAAAGGGTCCTATGTTCTGACGAGAAATCAGTATCTTTTCATTGACCCGGCATTACGCCCTGCACTCGCCGTAGTTCATAAAGCACAACGATCGACACCGGAAGAGCGACACCGATTCGCAAAAAGCCCGCAGAGCTTCATTAAGGCAGCTCTTACCGATGCTGGTATCGAAGATGAAACAGCAGATGAGATCGTTAATGCTTCTTTCGTGGAGACCGACAAATTTTCGGACCGGGTGTTGGAAATTGGTGTCTGGATCCCTCCGGTTCTACCGTTTATTAAGACGAAGCCTAACACTTGGATACCAGAGGGTTTTGGGCTAAAAATCGGAACCGAAAACTTCACTATCCCTGAAGCATCAATCCGCCCTCTTGCTGAACATGTAGCCCGAGCAATCCAGGACGGCGAATCTCACGTTCCGATCCCCAACAGCGATGCTGAACTCCCCGTTTCAACTCAAGCACTACAAGCTATCAATGTCTTACTAGAGCAGGCGCTCCATCAACCTCCTGTTGATATAACGCCACCTGAGGATGCACCAGAAGAAGATGTCGACGACGACATAGACATACCTGTTCGCCCGGGCAAGACCGTTCTTCGGGTTCAAAATAATTTCACCGAAGCTGGTTTTGTTGCGAAATTTGAGGAACGGGCTGAATTTAGCGGATTTGAAACACCAGAGGGTTTCCTTAACGAACCTAAAAACCATCAAATTGAAGGTATTGCTTGGTTACAAGAATGCTGGGCTAACGGATTTCCTGGTGCGTTACTCGCAGATGACATGGGGCTGGGAAAGACGTTCCAAACCCTTGGGTTTATGAGTTGGCTAGGAGCAAAGCGTAGATCATTGGGATTGCCTCGCTCACCTGTTCTCATCGTCGCCCCAACATCATTGCTCGGTAACTGGGAGAAAGAAGCAAATATTCATATACACCCAGACCAAGTTGGTGAAATGACGCTCCTCTATGGCTCTCACTTACGTAAGTTAAGACTACCAGGATTCAATACGAATGATGTTGTGGCGGGCCAAGCGACGCTCGACACAAAAGCACTGTTTGATACCGACTGGGTTCTCACGACCTACGAAACAATGCGGGATCATCATATTTCACTCGCTCGCATTCAATTCTCATGCGTCGTATTCGATGAAATGCAAAAGATAAAGAATCCGAAATCAATGATGACCAATTCTGCTCAAGCATTGAATGGCGACTTCACAATCGGTTTAACAGGGACTCCGATCGAGAATAGCCTTGCTGATCTTTGGACACTATTTGATACCCTCATGCCGGGAGCCATGGGCTGGGGAGACCTTAAACAGTTCTTAAACTTCTACACAACAGAACATGAGGACCGTTTAAAAGCATTGAAAGAACGGCTTCAGGTGGGCCATGACGGGAATCCTCCTACAATGCTCCGACGCATGAAATCTGAGGTAGCTAAAGACTTACCTGCAAAACTTGAAAAAGTCATCGATGGAGTTATGCCAGAACAACAAGCTCTGCTTTACCAGCAAGCAGTAGCTCTCAGCCAACAGTCCGAATCTGGTAAAGATAAGCAGAAGGCCTTTCAACAGATTCGCGGAGTATCGCTCCACCCTTTCTATCCTGACTCTGAGGAAGCTGCTAACGGCGATGACTACGTATCCATGTCAGCTCGTCTGCGGGCCACAATCGAGATTCTGGATGAAGTGCACAAGTCAAACGAAAAAGCGCTCGTATTTATTGAATCCAGAGCCATGCATGAATGGCTGTCTTATTACCTTAAAGAACGCTACGGGATGGCAGAAAAACCTGCCAGAATTTTCGGCGCCGTGACTAGTATCGAGCGATCGAAGATCGTTGAGCGCTTCCAGTCAGATGAAAATGTGGGCAAGTTTGATTTGCTCCTACTCTCTCCCAAAGCAGCCGGCGTAGGGCTTACTCTTACGGCTGCTACGCACGTAATACACCTATCTCGCTGGTGGAACCCAGCGGTTGAAGATCAATGTACGGACAGGGCTTATCGGATTGGGCAATCCAAAGACGTCACCGTTTATGTGCCGAGAGCGATTCATCCACTATACGGCCAGGGAAGCTTTGACTGCATTTTGCATGATTTGTTAGAAAATAAACGCGCGTTGTCTTCAGAAATGTTGATACCACTCGAGACTGGTGATGAGCTCGATCAAATATTTAGCGCCATGTTTACAACCGACACAAAGACTGACGCCAACTAGTCCTTGCTCTCGGCTCTTCGTTAATTTCAAACTTCGATTTGATGTCTTCCTCGTCGCCTATATAGCAACACGCGCCCTCAGATCGCAGTTAAAGCATTTTTGTTTTAGAAGCATCAATTGCTGCAGCTGAATTTTTGTCATCTTATTCGGGAGAACTGAAGCTTGATGAGAGATCCTCAACTTCAAAAGTATGCTCGAATTGATAGCCTATAGCTTCAGGAGTCATATCCCATTCACGCGCGACCATTGCAATCCGACGGCCTTCATCGCTGGCTTGTTTGAGAATATCGTAGGCCTGTTGAAGCGACGTAATTTCAGTTCCATCGATCGAGATCACGTCAGAGTAATCATCGTACTCCAGATCAACTGCATCATCGTGGGTGTCATCTACGCTTTGGATCGTAACGAACCTACCTGGGCGTCCGCCATTACGGAAATTGATATCTTGGTGAGGACTTTCAGCGAGAGTAACTCCAGAAAAATGAACCCAAGATCTCTTGTGCAAGGATCCTCGTTTCGAAATCGGTAACTCAATATCAATCTCAGCACCGTCTCTCTGGACAGTTAGAATAGTTGCACCTTGATTGTATTTACGGAGGTTGTCCTCTAATTCACCGTCCTCTGCTGGATCCCATAGCTCACCTCCAACAGTTAAAATTAAGTCACCTGGCTTTAGGCCAACATTCTCATTAAAAACATGCCCCACTCTATTACTAATCTCTCCATCAACCATCATCATCTGAAAAGTCATAATCGGCCTTGATGGATCCTCACCATTTTGGAGGAGCTGATAGATAGGGCAAAGATCCCTTATACGAGTGAGTAACCCAAGATCCGACGAATCGTAACCAGCCGTCGACACACCAATGACTTCGCCGGATTTGAAACGAACAACGGGGCTTCCAGAACTACCCGGCTCAGTGACCATATCCGTGGTGTAAAGCATACCGTCGACGCCGAGATCTTTTTTACCCGACAAGACGCCTCGTGTCGCAGTGAAGTTATGACTTTCAGGATGACCTACAGCAGTAACTTTGTCGCCCCTTTGCAATCTGTAATCACATTCAAGCTCAAGCACACTTGCCGAATCAGGAATGTCTGCAGGATCAATTTTAAGTATCGCCAAATCATGCTTCGAATCGACGTATACACGTTCAGCTGAATACTTACTCTTATCATCCACAAACTGAACTCGCAGCTCAGCTGGGCCTATGCCCGCGACATGGCGATTCGTGATCACCCAGCCTTTTTCACGATCTACGAGAAATCCGGAGCCTGTCCAACGACCAGAAGCGACTCGATCCTCGGCGAACCCGTGTAACAGTCGCGCTTTGATTAAAACTGTAGCTTCAGTAACTTTCTGAATGAGCTGCTCATCATCTTTTGAATGTGCAAACGAAGCAAAGAGCGCGAGACAAGAGACGATAAAAATTCGGATCACTAGGGCTAACTCCAATCACTTAGTTCAATTCTTCGACAAGGCTAGGACAAATACGTTCAAACACGATACATTGTTTGCAACCTAGATGTACTGCAATTCACTAAATCCATATGAGTGAGAACTAAATGACCCTCGGAGAATTGGTTAGTCAGATAGATGCCTTTAATAGAGCCTGGAAAGTCGCGCTGTCTCGCCACGGCTCAGGTTCGTCTATTTCGATGGCGCTGCGGGACCGAAAGACTGATTTGCAGCTGCAGCTACTGGCAGATTTCCCAAAAGAATCGTCACTGCATCTTGATAGCGCGGACTTCGACGAGCCTCAATACAGCATCCGCCTAAAACCAGCGGCGGAACTCCCTAATGGCTCAAAACGAATGGATGCAAATCACATCCCAGTGAGAGTCATTCAACGATTTGAGTCTGACAATACGATTGAAAACAAAACGAGAAACTCATAATGGATCTAAGTTCTAATGTAGTTGGTAACATAATAACGTTCATATTTTTTGTTGGTATTGCAACATGTTTTATTCTGTATAGAACCAGTGAAATCCGACTCACTGCTGACTACATAAAACAACTCGAAGCATGGAAATCTCTTGCATCTGGATTACGGAGTGCTGATCAGCTCTCCAGCGATCAGGCCGGACAGTATGAGACTCTTCGTAACTTAGATAAAAAAGCGAAAGAGCTTATTCGGAGACACTTTATCCTTACTTCGCAATCGTCTGATGAACCGATTCCTCAGTATCGACATGGCTCATTTGTTCTAGCAAATCCAATCGCCTACGCGCTACCCAATCAACCAACGTCTCCTTATCGTTTTGTACCCGCTTTACTTACTACAATCGGGGTCGCAGGGACATTTCTCGGTATTACCTACGGCTTAGCTGACTTCAACACTAAAGGGACGTCCGATCAGATGATCGCATCTGCGGCGAATCTTTTGGCGGGGATGAAAACTGCTTTTTATACATCTCTTGGCGGCCTAGGTTCAGGCGCTGTCTTCATGCTACTGCTATCAAAACAACAAAAGCGACGAGCCAAAGAGTATCAGGATTGCTACTCAGAGCTTGATGAACTAGCCATCAGTCATTCAGCTACTACTCTTTTACATGGCTTGCAGCCGGAAAATCAGGAGCGCCTTGCGGAGCAGCAACTGAAAGCAGCTGAATCAATGAATCGCACCAATGAGCAGTTAGCAAATACGATTGGGACCCTAGGAGCCTCGCTCCAAGAACTGAGTGCTGACAACTTAGCGAACACTATCTCTGGAGCGATTGAAAAAGTTGTTCGGGACGAACTAGCGCCACCGATGGCTAAAATCCCCGAAGTCATCGAGGACTTAAAACCGATTCAAGCCAGCCTCGACGATATGCTCAAAAATTTCACCAGTGAACAGATTGCAGAACATTTAACCACTGCTGTCGGAGAGGTCGTGAAATCGGAAATAAAACCACCTTTAGAACAGCTTCCCGTAGCGATTGCAGAGTTAAAACAAATCAAAGAAGACCAAGGTCAACAGCTGATCGAATTACTCACATCGGCCATTCGAGACGAAATCGTGCAACCAGTTATGGCACAGACTCAGACTGTTTCTGACTCGGTCAATCAGACTACTCAATCCGTGGATTTACTGTCCCAAAATGTGAATAACATGATCGAGCGTTTAACGGAGACAACTGGCACACTCAACGAATTCCAACGAGACACCCTTACAAAACTGCAAGATTTCGCCGAATCCTTAAAGGAAATCCTGACGCAATTCAAAGATGATACTGAAGGGACGTTGGACCGCGTAGGGACAGAAATTAATAACGCTCTGGCTACAGCCATAGAAGGTATGACGCTCCAACGTGAGGCATTCGAAACCAGCGCCACAAAAGCAGCTGAAGCATTCGTCGAGCAAAATGCCACCTTGAGCAAAGTCGGCGAAGAAACGAGCGCCCTCATGTCTGACGCAAAAACCAACCTTCTTGAAGGGCTCGGTGGCATTGACGAAAAAGTAAAATTGATGTCTGACGCTGTCCAAACCGAGTTAGAACGATTCCGTATTGAATACCAAGATAATTTGACCTCATTCTTCAAACAACAAGAGACTCTCCTTGAGGAGACTCTAGGAGCGCAAAGAGAGGGACTCGCTGGTGTAGTGTCTGACTTTAGATCAGCCTTCGAAGATGAGTTCGAAAAACGTAAAGAGCAATATGCCGTCATAGGAAAAATTCATGAGGATCTGTCAGAAACAATAAAAACCGTTCAGGAGCTGATGGAGGCCGTGGGCTGGACAAATAGCGCCATATTCAATCAACTGGAAACAACTGCAAAAACCGTAGGGGTTCAGGCAAGCAAATTGGAGCTCGCGTATGAGAAAGCTCAAACCACCTTCTCAACGATCATGGAAAAGCTCCCTGAGGAAATGAATAATTACTTCACCACTGCGAAAGCCAATAACGAAAAGTTTTTCGATAATTTCGATGAAGCTGCATTTGAAGTCCATTCAAAGCTTGCACAGGCAGCTAACCTACTTGTAACTGCCATGCAGCAAATCGAGACACAACGTGCAAATACTAGTGGGCTTATCGAATCGTGAGTCCATATCTAGAGCCTGAAACTGAAATCGACGAAACAGGCACATGGCTCTCCATTGGCGACCTGATGTCAGCGCTTTTGATGATTTTCGCCCTAATTTTGATTGTTACACTTCTGCAATTAACAGAAAAAATTGAGGAAGAGCAAAATAGTCGGATCATCATTATTCAAGCTCTGGAACAAAAGCTTACTGAGAAAGGTATCGACGCTATAGTTGATCCGACCACTGGGGATATCAGCATTCTTCAATCCGTTTTGTTTGATCTCAATGAAGCAAAGCTGAAGCCAAAAGGAATAGCTCTCTTAAACGATTTTGTACCAATTTATGGGAGTGTGATTTTCTCCGATCCGGATATTTCAGAACAAATTCAGTACATCGTAGTTGAAGGGCATACGAGCTCAGACGGATATCGATCATCAAATATGGTGTTGAGTACAGCACGAGCAAACGCCGTTGCAAATCTCATTTACAGCTCTCAATTCGACAACAAGGAGCAATTGATCCAAAAACTTCTCGTTTCTGGCCGAGGGGAAGCTGAGTCAAACCAAGAGCGTCCTGACCCTAACGATAGAAAAGTCCGATTCAGATTCCAGTTCAAAACCGATCGCTTCCTGCGCTGGTTCGATACACAGCTTGGTAAGTAGAAAATGTTATTTAAAGCACCAGCTGTTTTAGAACCACAGAGGATGATGAAGCTTGCTGAGCAACTAAATTCAGACAAAGCCGCATGGGGCTCTGGCAAAGATATCGGTCTATTCCCACCTAAAACCACTGATCAAATCGTTGAACTGTTAATGAGTGGTAGGTTTGACGCTATCACCATTCTCGATTGGATCCATCTCTTAGATACCAAGGATCTGTGGGATCTGGAACATAGTGATCAAGAGATAGCCAACTCATGCGTGAGCATTTTTAAAGCTGCACTCCAAGACCACAGCGTCCTCCAGCTTCTTTTATTCAGAGCATCAATCACGCTCGATGGACAAACTAACAAATTCCCATCAGTTCTATTTGACCATCTAGAACTTTTGCGAGGAGAACTAAACGGTCATTGGGCTGTAATGCTACAAACTGTCATATCGGCAAGAGACAATGATTTCAGCACAATCGCAAGAACCTGCAGACATAACTTGTTAGTTCCAGAAGAGTTCTTTGATCAACTGGGTTTGCCTCTCTGCACAACGCTCAAAGAAAAAACAGTCCGGGCAATCAAGAAGACAATTGAGGAATGCAACAGTATTGAGCTACCACAATGGCTCACTGTTCTCTTGCGAGATATTCCTGAATATGAGCACTTCAATATCGCCTCGGCCGCATTAAAGAATAAACATGCTAGGAAGCTACACGAGCATGAGCATCTCATAGACTGGTTTGATACACATTGTCATCCTCATAGCACTACCGGTTATTGGGGGCGTCTTGAAAGTAGTGCTCGTGAGATCCTAGGTGATCTGATCGATATCGCGGACTACGGACAAATTCGCCGCCTGGCTCAGGCACTGCGCTCACAATCTGTATCCAAAGAATTACGACTCCAAGAGTGGGAAGAGAATCATATTGCACAGCGAATGCTATTTTGGTCTCACTACTCAGATAAAATGTTATCGATTCGCATCATTGTTCCCGAGGGGACTCATTCCTTACTGCTAAAAACAGCTGAAGAAACCGGGTTTTACCCCCGACGCCTTGAAAAGCTGCTCCCGTCACGGCTTGCCAGTGGAGACCAGGAAGTCGAGTTGATCATTATTGAATTTCAAACCTATCTTTTTATCGAAGTTCTGCGGGGCGGTAACGGCATTTTGCGATGCTTTGAAAATACGGCCGCAAACCGAACAATTTTGCTTGAAGAATCTTTTAGCATGAGAAAACTCTTAGAAATGCGCGTTTTCGAATATCACGATCATGAGTTCTGTTGGCAAAATTCCGCAGAAGAATGGCTAAGGGTAACGCTTGGAATTACGCCGAATGAGGACGTACGGCAATTTAAAGGCCTACCACCAGATAAAGGCACATATGATCCAAAAGCGGGGTTACCTTCGCTAGGGGATCTAGAGCTCAAAGAGCGCGAGCGCAAACTTGGATATTGGCGCAAAAAAATCATCGCTGAAATAAATCGCTACTCGAAATCTTTCTAAGGGTAAGGCGCTATGTATTCCGAACGATATTTGACTTGGCTTAAATCTCTAAAAAGTTGCGGCCTTACGAATGAACAGTGCTGTGGGCTCGCAATGCTTTATTACTGGGAAATTGTTGCCAGAGACAATGAATCTAATGCTGACGTTTCGGAAGGCTGGGACTTTGTATCAGAAGCAGATTTTGCAAAGATGCGAACGATGTCAGCTTTTCTATCTCTCGCGCAAGTCACTGAGACAATCAATGACATTATAAAGATACTCCGGGTTAAGCTCCCTAAGCCACGCTATACAATGGACGGGAGAGAAATCAGCACACTTCATACAATCGAGGAAGAAAGCGACGAGACAACCAGACTATTCGATCGATGTAAGGATGAACTGCGCTATCTAGAGTCGCTCGGCAAGCTCATACCTGAACAGTATAGAGAACCGAGAATTGCTTTCGCACTTGGCGAGCATATCAATACGACTTTCTTTAAAGATGACATCGTTGGTATAACCCATGTCATTGACCGGATCAGGGAAACAAAAAGCCCTTTTACGCGTGTAATGACAGGTAAGAAGTTGGTACCACATTTCGCTGAGAGCCTCCCATTTCAAGCTACTTTTAGAGGTTTCACGACAGGCAGGATCCTCGAATTTCTGTGGCCAATTATTAGCTACCTTTTTTATGAGAAAGATTCTCAAAAGCCCATTAATTACGATATGCAATTCTGCGAGCCAGCTCAGTTCTACAAATTTTGTCTTCCGATTGTCGCCAATTTGATCAAGGACAATAGAGATCTTTTCGAAGACAACATGAATATTTTTGCCCAAGAAAAGATTATCGCCGACTTTTCAGCAACAACTCTTGAGGCTCATGTTTTCAATTTTTTAGAAAATGTATATGGCTTTCCAAACGATAGTTCCCAAATGAGTCAGTTTGAAAGGCTGAATGCAAACGTGTGTGTTTTTTATGAGACCGTTTGTGCACTTGTCAAAAATATTAACAACCCTAATCTGGTAGCCCATGGTTTGGAACCAATTGGTCGTTTCGGGACCCTTTGGAAATGGACAAGAGACGGAAATACCCCTGTCTTGCATGACCCTTCAATTCCATCACTTATCGATTCTCTCGTCAAAACTGGTGCTGGCCGTACTCATCTTTTATTTTTCGATGCAGCAGATGAAGGGCGCGCGATGATGATTCAAGGAGAGGGATCAGACGAGGAGTATGAAACCCTTCTCTTGGCAGTAATCAATGCGTATCAACCTGACTCAATCGCATACGCAATACCAGCATTAAGCCCCACTAATCCTGAAGTGACGTTGATGTACGTTCTACAATTCAACGGCCAGGATGATCCCTGTTTCTCAGTCTACCCTTACGCGTTCACTCGTGGACGAGGGTTCGGGATCGAAACTCCAATTCTAGAAAATCGACGTGATTCGGCCTGGGCCAATAGCTTCGCGCTTCGCATTCAAGATTTCATGAGGTCGAAATTCGTTGCAGACATACCACTCCTTTCAGACTATGGAGAACAAGGGGAAGTCATTTTAGATGACGCGGAAAGCGTTTTGAGGGCCACTAAATAAGCAGCCAACTAAACAACGTTGCGCACCATTTGATTGACTAGGTTGGGAGAAAGCGGCTCTTATCTCCACTCCAACTTACCCTAAGATGACCGTGCGCCCTAGTGGCTGCCACATGCAAAAGCGACTTAAGATGGGATTCATTATCCTCTCGATCAGCCTCATCTACAGTGGAATCCAAGAGCCATTTTGGAGGAAATAAAGTCGACGACATAAACGGTATTGCCACCGCCTTAAACTCCAGCCCTTTAGAGCGGTGCATCGTACACAGTCGGATTCCGGGCTGAGATTGATCATCGACTTTATCTGTCGTCAGCAAATAGGTATCAATACCAGCTCCGCTCAGGTATTCACGAAGCTCTTTAAGCTGCTTGTTTGTATGAGCAAGCACCCCAATTTCTGACCGATTGATATTGTCTTCAGGCAACTCTTTAATCCACTGAGCCAAGCCAGCCAGCTCATCAGTCTCTGAGCCATACCCCGAAAGCATAGGGGGCATTCCATGATCAACACTCACGTAACCATCAAGAGAATCGATACCTGTATCCAAGTCGTCAACTTCAAGACCAAGCAATACGGCGACGGCCCATGCTCTGATTTCGTGCGTTGTGCGATAGTTGAGCTTTAATTTTCGAGACCGGCCTACGATATTGATCCCACATGACGTCATGCTAGCTTTTCGGTTGTAGATCCGCTGGTGACCGTCACCAACAATAAAAATTGAATTTTTGTCAGACTGCTCAGTCGCAGGAATCAAAGCACGAATCAGCTTGAAGGCTTGCTCTCCCATATCTTGCGCTTCATCTACAACCACAGCGGCGTAACCTAACTTACCCGACTCTCCCTCAAGCAAGGGAATCGCTTCGCGATACACATCATCTCGCTCGACAAGACCACTCTGCAAAAGTTTCTCTCGATACAAAGCAAATACATTCCACAAATCCTTGCGCTTCACTCTATTCAAGGGTGTTCCGCGGCCAGCTCTTGAGATCTTTAAGTATTGATCAATGCTGAGAACACCTTTGGCTTGAACAACCTGCTCCCACTCTGATTTTATAAATGCTTCAGTTAACCCCTCTGGTACTGAATGTGTGTCAAAAACCTCAGACCATAGCTGTGACAGTTCATCGAGATCTTCTTGAGTGGTTGCAACCCTTCTCGCAAATTGCTTTTTCTTCAAATACTGAGTGGCCCAACGATCTAGATTGACTACCTCGATTCGAGGGACAGAACCAGAAACATGTTGCGGGCATAACGTCTTGAGGTTCATCTCAATATCTCGAGCGAGAGTCGTTGTGTATGTGGTAACGAGAATGCGCTGGCCTTTGCGGAGAGGATCCGCATCAAGCTGATCCGCCAAGTATTTAGCACGATGCATCGCAACCACAGTTTTACCCGTACCGGCTCCACCTCGGACCATTGCTGGTCCATTGTAATCTCGATAGGCAAGCCGCCTCTGTTCTGGGTGCAACCAAACGCGCCAACCCTCAAGTTCACCATCAAAGAATCGTTTGAGTTCCTGAATGTTTTGCGGGGTAAAGATCGTTTGCTGACTTTCTTCGGTACCAAGTAAGTCTTCAAACGTTTTATCACCATCTGCTGCCGCATCGTCGACGACTTCTCCCACGAGGGAATACACTTCTTCTTCACTGTACCCTGCAGCCAAAGCGTAGAGTATTTGAAAGCTCAGCGGATCAAATCGATCTTCAGATGCTTCCAACTCCACGACTGACTGAATCGTTTTAGCGATAGCGATAGCTTCATCGGCAACACCCAAAGACTTTAATTTCCTATCCTTGTGGTCAACGAATAGCCCTGGCGCAGTGTCTTGAGCTTCGATTGCTTCTTGAGATTGCTCGATCTCCTCAACGATTCTGATTCGATTAGTTGCTGTATCCAGTTTGACGCGTCTACCCTCGGCCCATCTGTACGCTTTATCGTGTTCGTTGACGTGAACAAACATAATGTCGGTAGGCGTTTCAAATGCGATTGCTCGATAGCTCTGATCTAAGCGTAATGACTTAAGTGATTTGTCTTTGCTACCTTCCACTGACTCGAGATTCAGTCCATTTCCAGCTGGGTTGTCCATGTAGCGCGACATCAAATCGAGAAACTTGCCAGACACGAAGTCAGGAAGCTTTCTGACTGATTTCAAGCAACCTTGGTCATAAGAAACTCGCTTCCCTACTAATGCGTTCATGAATATTTTTCCTTTTAATTATCGAGCTTACTAATCAGTTCAGAGACAATTTGGCTCAATGACTCTAGGGATAGGTCCCAGACAACAACGTTCGGCATTTGAATAGTCTCATCGTCAGTTAACCAAACCCCTTTCATAGACCAACCCAGCTCCGCGTTACCAACAACACGATTGTTCTCAAAGATTTCTTCACCGAGAAGATCGGGGACCTCCACCTGAGCTGCGATCAAAGCATCTACGAGAGGCTGGTAGTCTTCTATCACTTCAGCACGTATTTCAGCCCATTTAGCATCAATTTCTGAATCATGAAGCTCATTAGTGCTCGAGGATGGCGGATCCAATGTATCAAGGCCCGGAAATTCAATATGAAGCCCCGGTAGCAACTGTATTAAGTTAACCGCTCTCCAAAGTCCACGAAATGTCTCTACAAACTCTTCACTAATCTCGGCTTCATTAGAAACGGGTTGCCGTTCGAATCTTAGAAGAATACGAAAGTCTTCAATAATCTCTTCAAATTGATTTGGTTGAACTTTATTACCAGCCAAATAGAACCACATCCCTCCATCTAGAAGGGCTTGTAGAAAATCCTGAGAATTCAACCAATCAACGTTCTCTTGCCGCAGAGAATTAAGAAGCGGTTGCTTATCTTCGTCAGTCCCTTTTCCTAAGATTCCCCTGAGAAAAATCGAAAGAGGTTTTAACAACGATCCCGGTCTCTGAAGCGCTTCGACCAACAAGTCAAAGGAGCCGTTGTTCTGCAAGGCATTAATCTGATCCGAGTAGGTATTGAATAGACTCAGTACGCGCGATAGCGTGCCCATGATCTCAGGCCGCAATGCTTGGTTTCTCAGAGGATTATCGATCTGTTTTGTTGAATTAGCCTGTAGGTCATGCCAGGCGAGCGACCACACTAACACTTCATCAGATCGAATCATTTCTAGCCGGTCATGAATATCTTTCGTCATTGATTCTGCGTGATATCGGACGCCGTCTGTCTCAATGATTATCGGTTTAGAAATTGTTCTATCGATTGGAGTCATTAAAAAATCGACTACCTTCTGAGGCATATTTTTGAATCGGTTCTTCACTTGAACCTGAGGCTCAATAGTCCAAATTGGATTACCTTCACCAGTCGACAATGAAAATCCGCGGACACCCTCCCCAACTACCTTCGGAGTGATCGACCATCCATCCACATTCTGAAGAGCACCAAGAAACAGTGATTCAAGCTCACTCCGTATTAGGTTGTGTGAGAGCTGATCATCGAGTGGCTCATCTGATCGAGCGAGCGATTCCCATTGGTCTAACACATTCTCCATCATAGAACGTGCTAAATCTCGATCGGGTTCGCCAGGGCCGAACTGAGATCGATACGACTTTACGCAGCGGTAACAACCGGTCTTTCCTTCGTTTGCACAAGGACAACTATCCAGGGCTTCAAATGCGGTTTCGACAACCGACTTCATGGCAGTTGGATTGTCCGCTAACTGCCTCAGGTACCCACTCCCCCCAGGTACTGAATCGTAAAGAAATAAACTCCGGACGGCAGACATACCGTCAATTTGAGCCTCAACCACCGCAGAACGAATATGATCGACACGGCCCGCAAAATACTTCCGCATACCAAGATTGATCGCTGCTACAAAGCTTTTGATTTGGTCATGATCGATTTCACCGACCACTGGGATGATGACTCGTATCGCCTCAGTTTCAAATGCGCGCATTAAGAAACTGTGACTTAACCATTCGCTCTGATCATCGACATCATTCTTCATAACGAAGCATGATGGAGGATGCTCTCCCTTCAGTTCAGGCTGCAAGAATGGTGACTGCTGAGTGCCACAGTGCTTACAAATCCTAAACGGATTCGATGGTCTATTTATTCCTGCGATACGCGGTCCGACCGGACCATCAGCTCGCTTTCCGTAGTTGAAGTCTCGGAATATGCAGCGGGAAATGAGTTCGTAGCCAAATGGGGCTCTCGCACCATCATCCTCAGACAACCAGGCGGCCGATATATCAGATTGCTCATAGTAAGGAACCATCGAGCGATCAAATTGAATTTGCGTGCGTTGATCTGTGTCTCTGATCGAAGCTTTTTCTTCAGAGCTTATGGCCAACACAGACTTCAGCTCAACGACATCATGGATAGAACCAGAGTCCGACCACATATCATCGCCACATCGGGGGCATTCAGAATGTTCGTCTGAAGTTGTCGCATTCTCTACATGCGAACATCGCGGGCAAAAACGCCACCGCGAAAGGTCTTCGGATGACATGTCTAAACGCGAAATTTCGACTTGTCTGCCGTTTGCGTAAAACGTCTGGCCTAGAGCAAACTCACTTAATGCTGAACTAGCCGGTCTCTGAAACTCTACCGAGTAGAGATTGTCATCATCGTTTGATGAGTTTCCTTCTCTTCGAGAAAGAAGGGACGTCAGCTTCACACCCTCCTCGGGAAAGGAGTAGTTAGGAAGTTTTCCTCTATCAGTGAGAAATTTAATCACAGGCACATCGTCTATCCCCTTTCGGATCAAACGGTTGATTTCCTTCCTATCCTGCTCGATCGCTTCGACAAGTTTTTTGTATTCTTCAGGGGTGAACTCAGCCTCACGTAGGGCAAGCCTTCTTTTTTCTTTAGTCAGCTCCTCTCGTTTGTCGACAAGTCGAGCCCTCTCGGTATCCGCGTCGTCAAAGGCTTGCAGTACACTCCAGCGCATCGATTGGTCTTCATCCGAAACAACAAAAGTTGTCAAACGGTCTACTAATGTTGTCTGTGATCGCACTTCAACCGGAAGAAGTTCGATAAATGCTTTGGCTAAATCGGCACCATTCCTACTGACAAATGTCATCCAATCGAGCGGGAAACCGGTTACATGACCGGCTTCTCGTCTTTTTCTAACATCACTGACCCGTCCAAAGTCACCTTTGACTTTCTCTGATGCAACATAAGCATCTAAAGTAAACGCGGTCACCTGACGTATAAGAACAGACTCTGCTGCGATATAAACGCCCGGGGATCGAACCTCCCCTTTCAACATTGGGGAAGGGTTTTCCCAGAATTGCAGATCATGCGACCGGGCATTCGCCAACACCAAATTCAATGCATTCCCATCGCGACGGCCTGTCCGACCCATTCGCTGAACATAGTTGGCCTCTTCTGGCGGCACTGAACACAGCAACAGTGTCGAGAGGTCACCGATGTCGATACCCATCTCAAGGGTTGGTGTTGCTGAAATTAAATTAGGAGCCCACGCAAGTTCGCTCTCGATAAAGCCTTTTTCAATCGACAGCCTTGTATCAGTGTCGAGTAAGCCCGTGTGCTCGCGAGCAACCACTCGATGCATACGATCACTATTAAGCGACCTGAGTAAAGCAGTTCGCTCCACCCTATTTGTCTCCCTTAATGAACCTTCGCATGCCAATCGAGAGCATTTTGTTCCATCTACCCACGATCTACTTCTCTCGTGAGCCACCTCTCGCCGACTACAATGATCGCACTCAAATTCAGTCACTTCTGAAGTTACATCGATTAATGCGGGGTCGAGCAAATACCCTCTTGGACGACTATCTTCGTCAGATTCCTTTGTTGCAGTGATCAACCATCCATCCGTACTCAGACGGTCAAAAAGTAACAAGTAAACTTCTCTTGAATCGACCAGGGTTAGGTCATCATCGAATAAAGAACGATGTAACCAATCACGAAACCAGTTCGTTGGGGCATCGCTATGGAGGTAATCGAAATGCAAGAGTCCTTTACGGAGTGACACAGGACGTGGAGCAATGCCGGTGCTAGGACTGAGAGACGGCATCACTCTGTCTAGGCCCAATGATTGACTCGCTGCGATCCCGCTCAGCTTTCCATCGTTACGAGATTTTTCGATAGCCCTGATAAGGTAAGGATGAGCAACCGATCCTTGCTTACGTAATCTCTGCAAAACACCGTAGATGAACTGCACAATTTGTTTTAGACCAATGTCTCTAAGGTCGGGAAACTCGTTCTTCAGTTGCTTGTTAAATTTCTCAGCACTCTCCTCGAGCGCAATAGAAGAAACTTCTGCAGAGGCAATAGCATGCCCCTCAAGAGAGCTGAGCAAGTGCGATTTGAACGTAAGGTCTTCGAAGATAGACCAACCTAATCGCCATTCGATGCCACGCAATAGCTTCGATGAATCCACTGGCTTATTCGAACTTACCAGCTCTTGATACGACCGGCGCCAAGTCAGATCGCGCGGGATAAACAACGCGGTAAATCGATCGGCGCCCAATTCCTGATGTAGCTTTTGGGGTAGCTGTTCGAATAGATCTATCAAAGACTGCGTCGAAGAGCCTGTTCGGTTGAGAGCTTGATACAACGCTTTTTGGATGACCGTTTGAGTATTCCGCACTTCAGTTACAGCGCCCCGTTGAGCTGCATCCTGAACCGAATCGGAAAATAGCAAAAACCGAGGCTTTGCTTCATTTGTCTCTTCATTCTGCTCTGATGTAAAGAGAATCGAGCTAATCGCCGCTGTCATCCTCGTCGACCGCAGTCCAAATAAAACGAGGCCTTGAGCATACCCACAGGCGGGGCAGGTCCTATCAATCTTGCCTTCAGTTGCAGGCAGGTACATCCATACAGGGATTTTTCCGTCGTCCTCGTTTTGCCGATCGTCTTGAACAAATTCGAGTGTTTGCGGATCAAGCATTCCCGGAAAGACCTTGCGCTGAGCGGCATTTTTAGCTCTTAACGATATTTTGTCTGTGTAAAAAAGACGAAGCCGGTTGGCATTAGAGCCATCAAAAAACTCGTCGTAGATCACATCTAGATTGGCATGGTAAGACGAGCTGCCAACGTCTTCACGACCAACATGAGCGGTCGATCCACATCGTTGGCAGTTAACAATCGGAAGTGCTCGTTCAAGTTCAATCGCATCCAAATCGTCTGCATGATGCAACTCACACGGCTTATATTCGTCTTCCTCGTAACAAGGCAGGGTCGCAACCATTCGAGCCATTTCTCGCAACCATACTTGTACCCTGAGATTAAACAAGGGACGCAACGAATCAGCCTGCCCAGTTCTTGCCCAACTAATCAAAGACACTACAAGTTCTGCTAGTGCAAATACTGCCTCAGGGGCCCATTTTCGTAATGGTTTGGCTTGTAGTAACGCATCTCTCAAGTCATCAAGGCTGATCGGTCCTTGATGGTCATCAATGGTCTCGATCAAGCGTTGACCGACCCAGTGCTCCTTCAAAAGTTGACCCAACAACAACCGAAATTCAGGACTGTCAGCTTGTGCTTCATACAGAGGTTTTAAATCAGTATCAGCTTCGTCATCGAATAAACAGATGGCCAACGTTCGGGCAGCGTCACTTTGAGACTGGTTTTCCGCCCGTGCTAGAGCCGACATCACTTCAGTTTCTTGAGGCGTATGGAAATACTCGACCATTTTCAGAAGATCGCTCGCAGCGACACGAGTTTCGCGAATCACTGCATCGCCCGGAAATACCTCTCCGAAGATCGTCTCTGCATACTCAATGAGTTCACCAATAGCCTCATCACCCGCACCAAGGGTTGCCGACGAACCAACACAGGTCAGATGATTTTTTGGCATGTCTAGCCGATGTTTTAACCGTCGTATAAGTAACGCTAGGTCAGAACCCTGAGCCCCGTCGAATGTATGCATTTCATCGACAACTAGGAACCGTAGTGTTTCTGGATCGTTCTTTTCCCAAAGCGGCAGGTCATCTCCACGGAGAAGTAGGTAGTCCAGCATCTTGTAGTTTGTGAGCAAAATATCTGGCGGATTTTGACGAAGTGTTTCTCGCCGTGTGATTAAAGAATCATGAGTGACAACGTCAGCGGCATGCCTCGGTTCAGCGTCCGCGTAGATCCCCGCTCTAACATGACGTAGAGACGGATTGTTCGTGATTGCTGAAGCAACTCGTCTGGCCTGGTCAGTTGCCAGCGCGTTCATCGGATAAATAAGGATCGCTTTGATACCCGGTTTATCCGAATGCTGACGGCAGTAATCAAGTATTGGCCAGAGATAGGATTCGGTTTTACCTGAACCGGTTCCTGTAGCAACAATCGTCGAATTGAGTTGATCACCACTTAATCGCTCGAAAGCCCGTGCTTGGTGTATGTAAGGTGCAAATTTGAGCGGAATTTCAGGATACGGCTGAGACCAGGATCCATCTGCACTCTCAATATTTTTGAAAGGTAGATCGATCGTAACCCATGGGCCTTTCATAAAGTGGTTTGGGTTTTCGAGAAAACGTTCAACAGCACCCTCAAAGCCTGAACTTGTTGTATTCAGCGTTGAATGAACGAGTTCACGAAGTCCCTGTTCTACATGGCGGCCCAGCAAGATGGGGTTCATAGTTTGCCCTCTTGCTCAAGTTTTTCGAAATGCGTCCAGGCGCGCTTATAGTCTTCTATGCGGTCGCATTGAGTGAAAGGGCCGACGAAACGTCGTGTGACACAGCTCCTGCCGTCGGGCTGCGAATCATCAACAGCATTGCACTTCAGCTCCAATGGGCTCTCGTCGAGAATTTTCTCCCAAGCTGAACGACTTGGGCTCTTACCTTTGTCATCTAGATAACCTACACCGGATAGCCCCTTTGAGCATGACCAGACAATTCGACCCTCTTGATCGTACCAAGTGCCAGATTCATTTTCCTGAAGAACGGGAAAATAGATTCTATATATTTCGATTAAGTGATCGAGAGTCAGTGCGAGCGCCTTCGCGACCAAAACATCAATCTCAACTAATGCTAATCTGCGAGCAAAATCCGTGCGCAAACCAGCGGTGTTATCCCATCGGTTAGGACCTTCAACACAGCCTTCTAGCTCTAAACGAGAGTCCAAAGATGACCAGGGAAGTGCTGCAAGCTCAGATGCATGTCGGTTCCAAAGATCGGAATATGCTTTCGTTAGACAGGCTAGGCGGAGCGATCTATGGACAGCTGTTTGGCTAACTTTCACGTGAGGAAGTTGCGACAGGGTACCCTCTGCATTTTGCTTTCCTGCCACTTTTACCAAGAAATCTAGTGGGAGAGACAAGATGTTTGTATGAAAAACCAGTAGCTCTCGTTCGTCGGCTACAGCCATACTTTGAATGCCATGAATATGTACTGCGCCAGGAGGAATCATTGCGCCGATCAGGCTACGTTCGCTATTTAGATTAATCATGTTTCTGATAGCCACTCGATAGAAGTCAGAATGGCTCTTAGCGGGGTCCCAACGACACTTCGGCAAACGCCTTCGATATTCGGGCATCTCTACGGCCGGCTTATAGTTCGTTCGCGGAAGATAATCGTTCGGAATAAATAAAAGATCAACGGGATCGAATGCTTTGTGCGTCTTACTTACAGGCTTAGCACTTTTGTAAAATGGATTTCCCACAAAGATCATAGAACCTTGGAGGATTAATTCGTCGGCTGTCGGAAAACCAGTCTCGCGTTTTATGGTGCCGTCATTTTGGGATCCAGTCTCATGCCAATGTGAGGAGAGCTGCCATAATGAGATTTCTGTCTCTTGCTCTCCTGCAGCAGTGCTAGTGAGCTTCGTTGTTTTCGGTATTGCAGCATCGAATTTTGGCGAATGTGCGATTTGTCGAAATAGCTCAAGCATACGAGTCGAATATGGTTGAACAAATCGAGACTCTTCTGGAGCAAAATTTTCATCTTCAGCTAACTCATGTATGACTTTTAGAGCTGTTTCGTCTATGTGAACTACTCGCTCACGATGTCCGCGTACTTCTTTTTTTCCTTCTTCATTCCGAAGTGTTGGCAATGGCCCTTCTCCGTCGTGGCTAAAAGAATCTTCTACTTGCGACGGGAGAAAGGCATTTGAAAACTGAAGGAAGTTAGTGTTTGAGACTTCACCTCTATATATGTTCAGACTAAACCTCGTATATGGCGCTACCTCTGAGAAATTTTTCGAATTGATTGCATTTAAAAACTCGAAGTGTTTTGTGATTCGGCCGTACCATTGACGACGAAATGGGCCTGACTTCGGATCACTTAAATGCCCATCTTGATGAATTAGTGCCGCGAAGCCTTTCGGTGCAGTTAATCTGAACGTGAGATCTATAAAACATCTGTAAAGGTTATTAGATCCTCCACCGATGTAAGGATTCATAACTGGTGACGAAGTCACCTCCATGCCACCGCGAGTCAAAGAATATTCATTTAAAAAATCTGACGTGGCAAAAGACTTTTCAAGTGCAACTGGAAGCGCTTTCTTTGCTTCCGAGGCTGATAATCCAGCATACAAAGGATCTAAATCCGCAAGCACTTGCCCTTCGTTCCAGTTAGGCTTCGCCCATGGTGGATTACCCACAATAAGATCAAATCCTCCTCTTTCTTTGAGAATGTCAGCAAAGATTAGGTCGTAATGAACAAACCTAGCCTCTTCGGCCGCCTTTGTGGCAACTTGCAGCCAGTCATACTCTTCAATAAAAGCTTCAACATTGGTTTCTTGGAAGAGTCCCATGTTGTGTTGTGTCGAGGATTTGGTCACTGGCTCATCGAAGAGATCACTCATACTGACTGCAAAATCGTCATGTGTACCTGCACTCAATGACCCATCAGCTGAGAAACCGCCTTCCAGAAGAATGCGCATTCCCTCCAAGAACTCTCTGCGTGATGGCAACTTGTCGGCTTGCTCTATCGGCCATAACCACACTGCACACCAAGCATCCATTGCCGTTTTGAGGCGTTTGAATGGTAGTGTGTTTTGCGCATGATCCTCACCTAGCAGGCGCTGTTTTAAGATCTCTTTCTTTTGATAGCCGACGCCCTTCGCACCCGCCATGGTATGTCCAGGCCAGAGTGTAATCTCATCGTTTGCTGCATCGCGCGTTCGCGCAAGCTCGCTCGCGACAATTTCAAACAGCTCATCAGCAACCTTGGTGAGGCGCTTAACGAGGTTGATTTCGTGCTGTTCGAGGGGCTTGTAGAAACCAGACTTCCTCCAGACTTTGATTCTCTCTTGATGCTCTCCCGCAAACGCGGAGATCGATTTGTCTTTTTCAAAGGCAGCCATGTCGTCGGCTGGAAGTAGCCATTGATATACGGTATTTTCTGGCCGTTCTTCTTTCCACCCAATTTCCTTAGGTGGATGTTTCAGCCAGAGATCTGCTCCCTTGCCTTTTAATTGCGATACCGGATAAACAGCTCGGCGAGCACCTATTAGAGAGTTACCCGCATGAAGCTGATCACCAAACCAAGGTGAGAACTCACCTTTGTGAAGGCCATTCAACCACAGGGAGATTGTCCCCAACTCTACGGCCGTAGGGTTAAGGTCAACACCAAAACAGTTACGATCAGCGATGTACGAGCGTACCTTTTGCTTCTCTAAAATGATGTCCTCTTGAGGGATGACGCGACCGACTTCAGCTTGCTTGCGCTCCAGATAGAGGTCTGCCAATTGGTTGGTGGTTTCAACTAGGAAGGCCGCGGAGCCCATCGCAGGTTCTAGAATCTTTAATTCAAGAATCTCGTCAGCGGTCAGATCCTTACAACGCTCCATGAGCAGGTGTTTAACCAACAATCTCGCCAGCGGTTCTGGTGTGTAGTAAGCCGCTGTTTTCTCGCGATCTCGACCTGCCAGGCGGTATGTAAACGATCCTTTGGGATAGATCTTGGCCTGAGTACCTTCAAAAACGACCGCTTCCGGATTGAATTCTCCAATACGTCGGCGAGGAACAAAGTAGGTCGGTGCCAGCAAATCGACTTTATCAACGCGGCTCTCTAACTCTTCGTCCTCAAGTAGATCACCGTCCTCCTGTAGGTCCGCGCCATCTTCGATCTCAACGTCAACGGCAGCACGGTCTTTACTGTCGCCTTTAAGTTCGATCATGTCCTCTTTGCAAACGGTACCGGTGAATGAGATCAGTGTCTCGTACACCGCGCCTAACTGACCAATACCCAGTTTTGAGTAAGAGATTCGTCCGGTGCTTTTCTTGCTGGAGCGAAGAGACAGTAGGCGAATGATTTTCTGCACAGAATCATTACGCAGCTTCACAGAGTTAAGCAGCGGTGTGCTCTCAGGATCCAGCAGTGAGACCTTCACTGCGGGTAGCTGCAAAACGTGGTTTTCGCCTGAATACAGCAGTGTTAAGACTTGCTGTAAACTTTCCCAAAGGTAAGAGCCCTTCTTTTCTTGAGGCGTACGCAGACGCACCGATTCAAGGTCTCGTAGAGCTTCCATGGAGTATCCGCTGGCATAAACAGGATCTTTAAGATCAAGAATCTTAAGACGCGGGTTAGACTCGGCATACAGTAAGAACAAAAGGCGATACATGTACCGTAGACACTCAAGCGATAAGGTTGGGCCATCTATCCAAACCCCACGTTTCGGGCCGGTCGGGAACTTGCCTTCAGTAACATCCAGCACTTCTTGTCCAAGCAACTCAATCGCATCACGAACCGTTTTCTTCAGCGACGTAGTAACCAGGTTCGCGTTTCTTTGGGCTTCTTCTTCTAGACGGTCAGATATCGGAACGCCAGTCACTGGAACGCGAGCTTCACGCGCAATGAGGCATGCCATTACGCGGAACGTATCACGATCCTGGCGGGAAAATATTTCCTGCAGATCAAAGCGCAACACAGAACGTGCCGGCCATTTGCGTTGATCAACCAGAACCCATTGAGAGGCACCAGCAACCAATACATATCGCGGCGCATCCGCCAAATCGAAGATGCCCTCAGCAAGGAGCTCTTCAACAGCCAGATCGGTCTCTGCGTATTCGGCTTCATCAGCAGCGAATTGTTCTTTATCAAAGGTTTGGCTAAGCGGATCAGCTTGTTCTTCACCCGCTGCCGGCGCTGGCGTTTCTAGAATCCAGAGGGCTGGCTTGCCGTCTGCGTCGAATGTTTTATTGAGCACGCGTGCGAGTGAACCTGAGTCGAGTGCAAGCGTCTCACTAGCGCGTTTGACCTCATACCCCAGCGCATTGGCAGCGCGTGATGTGAGCTCAGCGTATAGCTCTGCCCTTACGGATTTGTCCGTTGTATTCAGCAACTGTCGATAAACGCGAGTATATGCTTCTACCGAAGACGTCAGACGAGTAAGTGGGTTGGTGCCCTCAAGATCTTTGGACCACCGGTTAGTGATATCTTGAAGCTCGACTTCCAGTACATCAGAGAGCGTGCCAGCAGGGAAAAATTCCGCTTCGTTTTCAATACCTGTTAAATCCATTTTTTACCCCACGAACACTGCACGAACATCGACATGCGGATTGGGGTCATCCACCATTTCCCGTGTCTCTTTAAACCAATGAGCCCAGTCTTCAAATAGCTGGCTGATCTCTTTCTTCTGCTTCTCAAGCCGTACTTCACGGCTTCGCTTACGCAGCGAGGTTTCACCTTCAACTGCCTCAAACTTCAGATCCAACTGCACGAAATACTCGCTTTCGAGGTTTCTTAGGCGCTCCAAAACTTCCTCGAGGCTTTTTTCGATCTGCGCCGCCCGTTCATTTCTCAGATCACGAAGAATCGTCTGGAACTCGTAGACTCCTTTTTTCAGCGCATCTCGATACTGTTCAGGAGCTTCAACCGCCTTTGCTGGAATATCTCGATCAAGTCCCACTCTCTCAATAAATGTGTTCACCTCTTCGGTTGTCACTGTGTGATCTTTGACGGTAACTGCCATCCAACGATCTACAACGGGAGCACCTTTAGCGTTTGGAATAGCACCATGAAAAATGAGTACAACTTCATTAGGCTCGAGCCTACCTGAAAGTGAAGCAATTGGAGCGCTGTGATCTGGGAAGAAGGTATCCGCTTGCTCTGCCAGCCAGTGCAACAGTGGATGCCCCTCCCATAAAAATTGTATCAAGGGCCATGCCCGCTCTTCTGATTTTGCTCGGTCTATAGCTCTGTTAATTAGATCGACTTTATCCGTGAGCTCAATGTCTTCACTTGGCGGTAACGCCTCTACTGGCATAAAACGCTCATCTACATCGCTATTACGTGCGTAGCCCAACGAGTCCGTTGCCCGCATGTCATCGGGCAGCTTAAAGCGAATATGGCGCTCTGCATCCTGGATTTCAGGACTGGCGTTGAAAAGCCCCAGCGACGGGTCGCCCAATCGACGAAGCATTCGGCTTGTGTAGGTGAATGTATCCGGATAGAGCCTAGGAGGCTCAAGTTCTGCGGTGGAAGTTACTTCAAGGGCCGCTGGTGCGCCCGAGTAATCGCCAAATAGAAGATCGAAGTCGTCCATCTCTTCGCGGTGTTGTGCCGCAGTCGCCAGATTGTTATCCATAAACTGCTCCAATGCATTCGCACCTTTGCCTTCCGCGACGAATTCAGCTACTCGAGCTTCTTCATCCTCTATATCACCTTCATTCAAAAAGACAGCAGGATCACCTACACCTTGGCGGGCAGCCTCATCTTTCTGTACCAATTTTTCGAGCACCCACATCTGTCTAATTTTGGGATGCGTGGTTTCCGCAACGAAATAATAGATCTCAGGGTGCCTATCCTGACCGTAACGATCGATACGCCCGTTACGCTGCTGGAAACGCAGCAGTGACCATGGCAGGTCAAAATGAATGAGACGATGACATTGGAAATGAAGATTCAAACCTTCAGAGGCCATATCTGAGCAGATCAAGATCCGTATAGGTGACTTTTCCTGCCCGAAATCTTCGAGAATCTGTTGAGTTTTGGTGTCAGCATCAACACTTCCGCCGTCGACACGACCAATGTGTTCATCACTCAAGCCTAGATCTTCCTTGAGACGTTCTTCTAACCAACTGACGGTCGCTATACGCTCAGAAAAAATAACAAACCGATCGCGCGGCTTCTTACCCGTCCATTTAAGATCTTGGAGCAGCTGGAGTAATTTCTGGTACTTTGTGAAAGATGACGTACTAACCAAGTTGACCTGACTCAACAGGTATTCAAGCTTCGCGACATCAGACTCCGTGCCGCGCGAAGTTCCAGCATGGATGCGCTTTATTCGATTTTCTAATGTTTGGCGACAGGCTTCGGGGCTAGAAAAGATAGACTTGGCCAGAGTCGTTCTAAATAGATCGATCGCTTTGTTCGAATGTTGTTCTTCGTCCAGGTCGAGCTTCAATTCAGCGATAGACTCATAGACAGACTCTTCTTCCTTACTAAGGTCAAAATCCTGACGAGAGAGCTGTCGCGGTAGCGTCTTTTCTTTAATCGCCTCGATTACCTCAAGAGAGCTTCTAAAACGTCTGACAACAAGATCCTCGATGTCCTCACGTTTAAGCTGCGTCACATCGGGGACACGCGTGGGATCGAGCATCCGGATAAGGCTGGCGAAACTCTCTTGCGAACCATCGTGCGGGGTCGCCGTCAGCAGAAGCAAAGAGTCAGCCTTTCGTGCCAGAAGCTGTGCCAGTTTAGCTCGTTGGGCCGTTTTCCCTGAATTCTTACTGCGGTCAGCTGAGTTGTGCGCTTCATCAATAATGACCAGATCCCAGTATGAATTCTCAATTGCAGCACGAATTTGGCTATCGCGCTTTAAGGTGTCGATCGACACAATGCTACGATCGAATTGATCAAAAACGTTATAGTGAGCTGGAATCTTATTGCGCATGCGTCTTATGGCAGCACTATCAAGACGCGCCAACGGGATCGAAAACCGCGTCCAAAACTCTTTCTGAAACTGTGTGAGCATCGAACGCGTCGTGACGACTAAAATTCGGTTAGCACGACCTCGAAGTGCCAACTCAGAGGCAATTAATCCAGCTTCTAGCGTTTTACCGAGCCCCACATCATCAGCGATGAGTAAACGCACTCGATCTTGCTTGAGAGCCATTTCAACTGGCACATGCTGGAATGACAGATCATCGATAGCAGCTCGGCCAAATGTCAGTGGCTTATTAGAGGTGGTCGGGGTAGCTCGAAACGAGGCCGCCAAGTAGAGCTTGGTATCCATAATCCCACTAGAATTATCTGGGATAAGTTCGATCTCGGCTGGATCAAGTGTTCGAAGTGACTTCTCAAGCTCGAATACAAAGGAAGCATCTTTACCTTTCGTAATCCCTGCCAATCCTTTACATGCAAGAACGTATTGACCTGTACCTACTCGCTCTCGACGATAAACTTTCCATGGAGTTGAGCGCACTTCAATAACGGCGCCAGGTGTCGGCAAATAGGGCTTCATCTAAATTCAGAACCGGCTAACGAATAACATTCTTACCCTACCGCACAGTTCATCGTCAGACTAGTTCAATATTCGTACAACCCTTGAAAAAATACGTTGAAAAAGATGCTGCCTCAGCAGCACCCTCGTCGGCAAACTATTTAGACGCAGCTTTCGTGAAACTTTGAGCTTCTAACAGTGAATCTAGGTCGCCAGCTGTAACTCCCGCTTTGATTTGTTCTAGTGCAGACACAACCGCACCATCGTTCTCAACAGCGATACCCGCCTTCCCTTTGGCAAACTCTAGCGGCTTACTTCCATAACGGATTGTAAGAACCACAGTTCCATCCAAATTCTCGTTCCACCAACGCTTTACGCGCTTAGGAACTGTGACCTTTTGATCCGCTCCATAGTCATCTTTGATCCATTTGGTCTTTGTAGGCTGGAAGTTGGGATCCGTCGCCAGCTGTATTTGCTCTTCAATCTTCGCGATCAGTTTCTTACGACGCTGGATTTTAGGATCACGCGAAGATTCACGCTCATAGGCAACCAAGTTCAGTTTCGTTAGTACAGTCATAGCAACCTCCTTTTGTTGTGCTATGACTCGAGCATGTTTTCAGAGACACCGAGATGTCATCCGAAAATGACGATCAAAGACTCTGTTGCAACACACTGTTCAGCGACTGGTTCTCAATGGAAAGTATCCCTTCCCCACGTTTTCTATGTACTGCACAGCGATGCGTAAATGGCGCTGCACTGCGAGCTGCTTGCGTCTGCGGATCACTCGATGATATTTCTCGTAACCTTCAGTGCCCTCTTTGACAAACCGTTCTGTCATCCCGTCGACAAGGCGGTTAATCGGTACATTCGCGATGTCGGCAAGCTCAATGTCAGAAGCACGCGGATGTGCTCGCTTGGCATCCCATACCCGCAGATGCATGTAAATGCTGGGTAGCACAGGTTTTGTGACGACTGGATACATTGCTCTGCTTTCTGTTTTGCGTTGCTTAGAGGCCTGCAGCTTGGGCTCAAGAAGCCGCTTGATTTGCTGCATCGAAAGGCTCTGTTTATTTTCCAATGGAATCTGAACAGTCAGCGTCAGTGGATCTGCCGACACACGATAAACTTCCTCAACTTGTCGTGGCTTGGGTTCAGCGAACAGGTAATTGTGCTCCCGCCACCACGGCCAGAACTCGGTGTTGTGAACATCGCCAAAGTCTTGATAGAGCTTGCTGTATCGCCCCTTACCCCCTTGATCACAGGTGCGCTTGTAGCCTTCGTGCCGTCGTAGGTACTCCCACCACCAGTAATAGATCGAACTCTCCCAAGGAGATGCATCTGCATAAGGCGGCTGTAAATCGTTTCGCTTGCTTGGACGCACGCCTTTGAGCGGTGGCGCATACACGAAAAACAGCGGGCGATTCTCAAAACCTTCCATCACAACTCCTCATTTGATTCCACTTTCTTTGAGGAAGAGTGTAAATCTATTTGGCATCATTTTCCGCGATAAGCTGTCTTCATTGAATTAAAAAGTTCAAATCAATGGAGGAAAATTCAATGTTGAAAATCGAAGGCAATATCGCGTTCAAAAAAGCCAAGGTTAGTGACAAAGCAAAAATCACAACCCTTCTTAAATGTTTTGCCCGAGAGATTTGGAAAAAAAATCGCGAAACTTTAGTGTTCTGTATCAAGGGGGCAATAGACGATCAAAAGCTCTCAGCGTTTATCGAAGATCATCTCGATACTGAAGACTTCTTCCTAATCCAAGTCAATGCTGATCTCGCCGGCATCTTGACGTTAAGCAAGGACCGGCTCAGCGGTCGATTTATCCAACTTGTGTATGTTGCACCAAAATACCGACACCAGGGCATCGCATCACTGGCCTACTCTTACGCGCTCCAAAGTCTTAGCGTTGAAGCGATCTCTCTCACGTTACGCCGAGCAATAAAAAATCCTGATTATTGGCGTCGACACGGCTTCAAGTCGCTCGTTTTAAAGGGCGCTGATCAGTTCAGATACATCGATATCATTCGGTTATCGATTCATTCCTATCCGTCCAAGATGTCATGTGACTTAGATAAACAAAAGATCCAAGCGTTCCGAAAAAGACTCAGTGACGCGTCGGCATCAATTGCAAGCATCCATGTCAAGTCTGAACTCAAGCAAAGTCATCAGCTTAATAGTCTCTATCGCCAACAACTTCGGGAGGTAGCGTAATGAACAATCTCAACGCAATTTCATCATTAACGCAGCAGGCGACTGTTGTTAAAAACATCATCTGCATCGGAGAGACTGACTTCGTTGCTATCAAATGGGACGAGTCAGTGGCCGACAGGCAGCCCCATCGATACTCGCAAGGGGAGCTTGTAAGCAGCCTTGGATATGCACTTTCCGATGACAATCTTACAGAGTCCAAATACGGGGTAGTCGCAACTGCGCTAGCGGATTATTCGGCTATATGTAAAACGCCTTCACTCATATCAGCTGACTATGCAGCTTTGTTCGTATTTAAACTGGGTTACAAGCAATACGTATCTCAGTGGGTTGGGTGCTTGAGCGCGTCATCAGATTACGATGCGATGTCCAAAGCAATGTTTATGCTTAGGCTTCTTCTGAAGGGTGACAAAGCTAAACGAAGGGACCTTAAAAAGAGCAAAGTCGTTAAAGCTCTGATCG
>Ga0209138_1000547_pt1 | contig 36385 bp, 35 predicted proteins | sample SaaInl3SG_22_DNA_FD_184645 | JGI IMG/M metagenome (GOLD analysis project Ga0209138, IMG submission 184645) | Marine microbial communities from expanding oxygen minimum zones in the Saanich Inlet - ESP_153SG_22_DNA (SPAdes) (version 2) | ecosystem: Environmental > Aquatic > Marine > Intertidal...
TCCGTATCTTACGGGCTGGTAGTGAAATGTTCCGTATCAATTCGGATTACGCATATCACTACTCAGATATGAGGTCTCCAATCTTCTATGATTCATCAAGTACTGGATATTACTTAGACCCAGCTGGTGCATCAAACCTAAATACAAGTGTTAGGGCAAATGAATTCTATGCAAGGAATTGGTTTAGAAATGATAATAGTGGAGAAGGTCTTTACAACCAAGCAACTGGTCAACATTGGTATTCTGATAATGATGATTATTGGAACATTGCTGGTGGTGGTGCTGCAAACGGTATCCGATTCAGAGACGAAAATGGTGGTACAATTAGAGGATATGTTTACGCTGATAACGGAAACTCGGTAGGTTTCTTAGATGCTGGCGCTTCTTGGGCAGTTAGACACATCAATGATAGTGGTACTTTATTCTACACCGATAATAGCACATTAGAATTCGAAGTTGGTCGGGATAGGGTAAATGGTAACTATGGTACTGTTGTAACTCGTTCTACTCGTGGTGGATGGGGTGGATACTCAATCAACGGTGGTTGGGTGTTTATGCATGACCATTCAAACGCCGCTGGTATCTACAACGATTACGAAAATGAGTGGGCTATCTATATGTTGAGAAACTCATATGTGCGGTTATACCATAATGGTTCTACGAAGATAGAAACATATAGTGGTGGTGCTTACACTGTTGGTGAACAAAGACCAGATTTCATTAGAGATAGAAACGATAGTAATTACTATATGGACTTGAATGGAACTTCGAGATTCTATCAAGCAAGAGTTCCATATCGTATTCACATCGGTGATGAATCGAATTTATATAATGGTGTAGTAGAAGAAACTCGTAGACCTGATTTAACCATTAAAGGGCAATATCCTCAGTTGAACTTAATGTCCTCTGAGATAAATAATGGTACTCACGGACCTACTTTAAGATTCGTTGGTTATGATGGTGCAAATGCATCTTCGGGTAACTTTAAACATTGGGTAATTGGTACGGCTGCAACAAACGCAACTTCTTTACACTTTGGATATTCACCAAACAATACGAATCCACATTATGGTATCGGTAGGGGTTGGAGTAGTGGTAACAATGTTTCTATTATGTGGATTTCCAATGATAGGCAGGTTTATACGGAAAATTCATTCCGTGCACCACAATTCTATGATTCAAATGATACTGGATATTACATTGACCCGAATGGTACTTCTGTATTTAATTCACATCGGTCAAACGATTTAAGAAATAGAGTTGGTGTATCATCAAATACAACATATGGTATGTACTTCTCATCTGATAGAAGTTCAGCATATGCAATCTTTAGAGAATCGGGTGGTTGGTCTTATAGATATCCTGATTTAAGAATCGCATTCCATACAGGTATTAAGTTTGGAGCAAACGCAAACTATAATGGTATGCGTTTCTACAATGATTATACTATGGCAACTCAGGTGATGTCTGTGAACAACGCAACTGACCCATTGGGAGGAAATAATGTGTATGTTAACTACAACCTACAAGCTGGAGATTCGTTAAGAGCACCAATATTCTATGATTCGAACGATACCGCATATAGAATTGATGGTAATGGTGATTCTAGATTATGGCAATTGGGAGTTGGATATGGGTTACCTGCTAAGAGATTGCATGTAAGAGGAGACCATGGAAACTCAGCAATGAGAGTATCTCTTGAATCTGGTAACAATGGTGCTGGAACTGGTGAAGTTGTTTTACAAATGTGGGCATCTGAACCAGGTAACACTTGGGATTGGGCCGGATTTGGATATAATGTTGATAACGCACTAAATGGTGGTGGTGGTGCATACTACTTTGGTAGACCTAACACTAGATTTGGACAGGCCTATATGAGGTTCTCAACCACTGGACACACTTATTTCTATAATACTGATACTGGTGGTACTCGTAGAACAAATATGGAAATGTATTCTTCTGGATACATTTATGTAAACAACTATTTAACTGCAGCAAATTCATTAAGAGCACCTATTTTCTATGATAGTAATAATACTGATTACTATGTAAACCCTGCTAGTGATTCCAGATTAAACACAATGACTATCAACCGTGTTACTTGGAATAATGGTTGGTACTTTTCGGATGATGATGCAGATTCACTAAGTATAGGTTCAAATAGTTCAGATAATGGAGAACTTTTATTTAGAGATTCGAATGGTACAATTTGTTCACGTCTACGGTTTGATGATGACTCAAACTCAATGGAATTAAAGACTCAGGCCAATGAAACCTTTATACAGGGTGTAAACAATTCTTACACTTACCTCTACTACAATGGTGGATGGAAAATGAGAGCTGACTCGGGTGGTATTAGAGTAAACAATTGGGTTTATGCTGAAGGTGATGTTATCGCTTACTATTCTGATATGAGATTGAAGGATAAAGTTGGTGATATTGAGAACGCTTTAGATAAGGTTGGTAAATTGAATGGTTTCTATTACAGAAACAACAAAGAAGCCAATATGATTGGGTACGAAGGAAACGAAGTACAAATTGGTCTTTCTGCTCAAGATGTTGAATCAATTTTACCTGAAATCGTACACCCTGCTCCAAAGGCTGAGAGATTGGGTTATGATTATAAAACCATTCAGTACGATAGAGTTGTTCCGTTATTGGTAAACGCAATCAACGAACAAAAAGAGATTGTTGAAACTCAAAAAGAAGAAATTGAATATTTAAAATCAGAACTTTCAGAGATGAAAGAAATGATGAAACAATTATTAAATAAAAAGTAATATGGCAATTACAAAAGAAGAAGTTTTGAATAAATTGGATATTAATGTCCAAATACCTAAAATAGAAGTAGTACGAAGAGTATCTTTTTTGGAAGATAGTGTTGAGATAACACGTGACCATACTGAAACTGTTTATACTTTGAAGAACGAACACCATATCGTATCAGAATCTCAATTGGTGCAGGATATTTGGGCATTAGTTAGTAGTAGTGTAATAAGTTAATAAGTTTTCGTAAAATAGTTAATACTTATATATACAAAACCTCTCTTTGGGGATTTTTGTCTATATTTATAAACAAAGAAAATATAAAATTATGGCAGTTTCATATAGTTGGAAAATAACACAAATGACTAAAAAGACAGTTGGTGATAACGATAACGTAGTTCTTCATGCAAGATGGGAATTAATCGGTACTGAATCATCTACTGGGACAGAGGGTAGATTTGTTGGAGCAACTCCATTGGATTTTGACCCATCATCTACTGATGAATTCGTTCAATATGGTGATTTGACTCAAGACTTAGTAATTGGTTGGGTATCTTCATCGGTAACTGGACCTAGAGGATATTGGGACCATATCGAAGAACAAATTCAAAAGAAAATTGATGAAGTTGATGATGCAGTTGATGAAGTAAACGAAGATTTACTACCTTGGTCAACTGGTTCAGTAACACCAACACCTGATACAGGTTCAGCAGAATAAAATAGGGTTTCAACTTTTTAGTTATATTTATATAAGGTAACTAATAGATTATTTAATAATACGGAGATAACATGGCAGAAAGAATTGTATCACCTGGAGTATTTACGAGAGAAAATGACCTTTCGTTTTTATCGCAAGGTGTAGGAGAAATAGGAGCAGCGTTTATAGGACCTTTCAAACAAGGACCAGCGTTCGTTCCAACAATCATTAGAACTCAATCTGAGTTTGAAGATAAATTTGGTACACCGGATGGTACTTACTATACGGAATATGCAGTACAAAACTATTTAAGAGAAGCAGGAAGTGTAACAGTTGTTAGAACGGCTGGTATTGGTGGATATAACCAAGTAGCACCTATTGGTTTAGTTGCTAGTGGTTCAGATGGTACTGTAAAGTTGATTTCAACTATTCATTCAACTAATAATGGTGATGAAGAAGTTGGATTTGATGGATTTAGTGTAAATTCATCTTTAACTACATCTGGTTCATTTGTAGTAAGTGGTTCTGGTATTGGTGAGGTTTCATCTTCATTATTATCAAATGTTAACAATGATGTAACTGATGTATTTGGTAAATCACCATTAGGTTTAAAAGATGGGTATGTATATTCTTACTTTGGTAACACAGTAAGTGATATGAATCTTCAAGTATCTGGTGGAAACGCTGTATTGGCTGAGGCTTTACCAACACAAAACTTTACATATGATGCAAGTGAAGCATCTACTCCGTTTGTAAAATCACAACTTATCTCTGGTGAAAGATACGACTTATTCAAATTCCATACTTTAGGTCATGGTAATAATGAGAATACTCGTTTCAAAGTTTCTATATCTGGTGTGAAGGCAGCTGGTGAAGATGGTTCAACTGATTACTCAACGTTCTCAGTAACTATTAGAGGATTCGCTGATACTGATAAGAGAAAAGTTGTATTGGAATCATTCAACAACGTAAACTTAGACCCATCATCACCTAACTATATCGCAAGAGTAATTGGTGATAGATATATGACTATCGATTCTAATGGTAAGATTACTGAAAATGGGGATTGGTTAAACAACTCAAGCTACATTAGAGTAGAGGTTGCTGCACAAGGTTCTTACCCTGTATCAGCTGCACCATTCGGACATGGAGCTTACACTAACCCAATATTAGCAACTGATGAAACAATCGTTCCATCTGTTGTATTCCAAACATCTTCAATTTCTAACTCAACTGGTAATCCATATCAATACGCTGGTTTCGATTTCGAAACTACTGGTGTAAAAACTGATAACGCTAACTATTTGAAACCACTACCTGAAGGTGTAGGAGTAGGTTCAAACGTAGATTTCGGATTTGATGGAAATGTAAGTGGAGTTGGTTTAACAATGGAAATGACTGGTTCGGATAGTGTTGATATGATTAAGAGACAATTCACATTAGCATTCCAAGGTGGATTTGATGGTATGAGTCCTGCTAGAGAGATTGCATTAGGAAGTTCAATTTCTGCTGGTAACTCACAAGGATTTGATTTAACTGATTCAACCGCTAGTGGTTCTGTTGCATACGCTAAAGCTGTGAACGCAATTTCTAACGCTGATGAGTATGATATCAATATGGTTGTAACTCCGGGTATTGTAAGAAGATTACATACTTCAGTTGTAACTGATGTATTGGATATGGTAGAAGCCCGTTCAGATGCATTTTACATCGCTGATTTAACAGCAGTAAATGATACAATCGCTCAGGCAACTACTCAAGCTAACGCAATCGATTCAAACTACATAGGTTCTTACTACCCTTGGGTTAAGACAGTAGATACGAATACTAACAAACTAATCTCAGTTCCACCATCAGTATTGATGCCAGCTGTATTTGCAGCAAATGACGCTATTGCAGCTGAATGGTTCGCACCTGCTGGTTTGAATAGAGGTGGTATTGTAGGAGCAGTTTCAGTTCTTAATAGATTAACACATTCTGAAAGAGATACTTTATACGAAAACAAAGTAAATCCAATAGCAACTTTCCCTGGACAAGGTATTGTGGCATTCGGACAGAAAACGTTGCAAGATAAAGCATCAGCATTGGATAGAATCAATGTGAGAAGATTGTTGATTACTGTTAAGAAGTTTGTAGCATCTACTTCTAGATTCTTAGTGTTCGAACAAAATACCGCTCAGACACGAGGTAGATTTATCAACACTGTACAACCTTATTTAGAGGGTATCCAACAAAGACAAGGATTGTACGCATTTAAAGTAGTTATGGATGAATCTAACAACACACCTGATGTGGTTGATAGAAACATACTTGCTGGACAGATTTTCTTACAACCGGCTAAGACAGCTGAATTCATTGTAATTGATTTCAACATCTTACCAACTGGAGCATCGTTCTCGGCATAAACAAAAAAGTGAATAACTAATATTTATTAGTATAAAAGAGAAAAAATAAAATGGCAGAAGTATTAGAATTTAACGAAATGTTCTTCACCAACTTCGAACCGAAGATGAAGAACCGATTTATTATGGAGATTGATGGTATTCAATCATACTTAATAAAAACAGCGGCGAGACCATCTATCACATTCGAAACTGTGAAGTTGGACCACATTAACACTTATCGTAAATTACAAGGTAAGGGTGAGTGGCAAGATATAACAATCACATTATATGACCCAATTGTACCATCAGGCGCACAGCAAGTTATGGAATGGGTACGTTTAGGATATGAATCATTAACTGGTAGAAAAGGTTACGCTGATTTCTACAAAAAGGATATTGATTTTTATATGTTAGGTCCTGTTGGTGATAAGATTGAACAATGGAAACTAAAAGGAGCATTTATTCAGGCAGCTAACTTCAATGATTTAGATTTCTCTTCTAATGATGCCGCTGATATCGAATTAACGTTATCGTATGATTACGCTATTTTGGAATTCTAAAATACAATAAATATTTTAATAATAGAAAAGGTTCTCTTAGTGAGAACCTTTTTTTTTTATCTTTTTTGAAAAGTTATATATTTATATATAAACAAATAAAGGTTTAATATGAGCGATACAAAATTTGAATTTCCAACGGAAATTATCGATTTACCTTCAAAGGGATTAGTATATCCAGAAGGACACCCACTAAGAAAGGGGAATATCGAAATCAAATATATGACTGCAAGGGAAGAAGATATCCTTTCTTCTCAATCTCTAATCAAAAAGGGTGTAGTTTTAGATAAACTATTCGAATCAGTAGTTGTAGAACCAAATGTGGATATCAATGATATCTTTATTGGTGATAAGAACGCTATTCTACTTGCAACTAGAGTAATGGGTTATGGTGCAGATTACCAAGTAGAGGTAACTGACCCATTCACATTAGAAAATCAAAATGTAACTATTGATTTATCACAGGTACGAACAAAAGATTTCAATGAAGAAATTTTAAATGGTGATAATCTTTACAAATTTAAATTACCAAAGAGTGGAGCTGAATTAGAATTCAAACTACTTACACATGGTGATGAAAGTGAAATTACCAAAGAAAATCAAGCATTAGCTAGATTGTACAAAGGTAAAGGTGATACTTCATTTGATGTAACTACTCGTTTGAAATATATGATTCAATCAGTAGATGGTAACCAAGATAGAGGATACATTACTAAATGGGTTCAAAATGGATTCTTAGCATTAGATACTAAAGCATTTAGAAAGTTCGTAAAAGAAATCAGCCCTGATATGGATTTAAAGTTCAACTTTACTTCAGAGTTGACAGGGGAGGAGGAGACCTTAGATATCCCATTTGGGATAAACTTTTTTTACCCTTCCGAATGATTATAGTATCCAACTTCATAATCAAATTTGGGAGTTGGTTAACTTCGGTAATGGGTTTACTTGGAGAGATGTTTACTTCATGCCTATACAATGGAGGAAATTCTACTTCAAAAAGTTGGTTGACTTAAAGAAGAAGGAAGCTGAAGAACATAAAAAAATAGAACGAAAATCAAAAGTGAGGGTTAATAGATAATCCTCACTTTTTTTGTATCTTATATTTATAGATGTATAAAACTATAAAAAAATACTCATGTCAAAAGATAAAGTAAACGAAGGTTTGTTTTCAGCAGCCAAAAAATTCTCTGATGCATTCTTTGATGGGTTATCTAAAAACGCATCAAACAGAATGTTAGATAAGGCTAGAAAAGCTGGAGCACCTAAAGAGCTGACAGATGTGATGGCGAAACTTCAAAAAGATAAAGAAGAATTAGATGCTATCTTAGATAGAATCTCTAAAATGTAATAACTCTCTATGGCTGATGATATAAGGGATAGGTTAGATGTCCTAAAGGATATTGAGAAAGCAGAAGTTCGCATTCGTGAGCTTAGGAAAGATAATGCCCTATCTCAAGAGAAGCAAAATCAACTTGTTGATGACCAAAAAAAGAAAGTTGTAGAATTAGGTAGAGAGTTAAAAAAACTAAACTTAGAAAGAATAAAGGGGTTAGCTTCGGAGGAAACCTCCATATCATCTATGGGTTCTATGTATGATGATTTAGTAAAATTAGATAGAAAACGATTATTATCTCAAGTAAAGGCTCATGGATTAACGGGTCAACAAGAGGAAGCAATAAAGAGAACGGCTCAAATAAATCAAGAGTTGGCTCAGTTGGGTAGAGAGGATGTACTACAACAAGCTGCATTACGTGCCGAATATGATATGCAAAAATCCATATTGGATGGTATATCTGATGAGCATCAAGATATTGTAAGTAATTTAACCCAACAAAACGAATTAGCAAACTCACATTCACAATTAACCAATAAACAAAAAGAGTTTCTTCAAAAGCAAAAAAATGTTTATGAGGGTATAAAGGATACTATTGGTGGTATACTAGAAACCGCATCTTTACTTACATCAACTGTTGGTGGAGTATTAGGTGGTGCACTTATTGGAGCTTCGGTAGCTGGTGGTAAATTATTATCAACTCAAAGAGAATTAGGTGGACAATTATTAGATAATACAAACATATCAACCACTTTATTTGGAACAATTTTCCCAAATGCGGTTGAAACTACAAAATCCCTTTCGAAAGAATTTGGTGGATTAAACGATGTATCTTTACAAACACAATTCAGAACAAACATATTAGCTAAGAACTTAGGTATTAGTGCTGGTGAAAGTGCTAAACTAACTGGTTCATTTGCTAGGTTGAATGATGGTTCGGCAGAAACCGCAGAAAACTTAATGGTATCTACCAAAGAGTTAGCAATGCAGAATGGATTAGTTCCAGCCGATATTATGTCTGATGTAGCTGGTTCAGCTGAAGCATTTGCATTATTTGGTAAAGATGGTGGTACAAACATAGCTGAAGCAGCAATTGCTGCTGGTAAGTTGGGTGTATCCATGTCTCAAATTAGTGCAGTAACCGATAACCTATTAGATTTTGAATCTTCAATCAACGCTGAGTTGGAATTGGGAGCAATGTTAGGTAGAAACATCAACTTAGATAGGGCTAGAGCATTAGCATACGAAGGTGATATTGGTGGAGCGGTTAGAGAAACACTATCATCATTAGGTGGTATAGAAGAATTCAATAAAATGGATTACTTCCAAAAGAAACAAACCGCAGCATTATTAGGTGTATCGGTTGAGGAATTCCAAAAGATGGCTACCAATGCTGATAAGTTGAATAAGGATGGTTCAATTCAAGTATCTCAGTATCAAGCTATGAAGGAAACCCTAATGGGTGTTGGTGAGCAAGGTTTGAGTTTACTTAATACACTTGGTTCAGCTGCAATTGCAGCTGGTCAAATGGGATTTAATTTGGGAGGTATCGGTGATACTATGAAAGGTATCGTTGGTGGTGTAGGTCAAAAATTCAAATCACTTTTAGGTATGGGTGGTGGTGATATGGTTAAGTCCAAATCTGGTAAGCTATTCCATAAAGATTCACCGCAAGGTAAGATGATACGAACTAAAGGTGGAACTAAAGTCTTAGATGGTGCAAAATCAAAAGTACCACAAACTTCAGTTAATGATAAATTAAATAAAACCGCAGGTAGTAAAGGACCTAAAGCAAGTAGCTTACTAAAAGGTGCTGCAGCAATCCTTATTTTATCAGCAGCACTATTCGTTGCCGCTAAAGCATTCCAAGAGTTTGGTAGTGTAACTTGGCCTGCTGTTACGATGGGGTTAGTTGGTTTAGCTGGTTTAGCTGGAATAGCATATATCTTAGGAAAGGCTAAAGGTGAAATGATTAAGGGTGCAGTTGCTGTGGCTATTTTAGGAGCAGCACTTATTCCATTTGCATTCTCAATGAATTTAATTGCTGGATTAGATATAGGTTCAGTAATGGCAGCTGCAGCTGGATTAGTAGTTTTCTCAGCCGCAATTTTCGGATTAGGATTATTGATGAGTAGTGGAGTTGGGGCAGTTGTATTTGGAGCTGGTTTACTTGCATTGGCTGGATTGGGTGCATCGATGGTGGTATTAGGTGCTGGTTTATTAGTTGCTGCAGCCGGATTTCAAGCAATTGGTGGTTCTATGGGAAGTGTAGTATCACTTATCGCCCAAGTTAAAGATGTGTTAGGTGGTATGTTCCAATATATAGCACCTATTGCCGCATTATCATTAGCACTAATTGGATTGGCTGGTTCATTAACATTAGTTGGTTTAGCTGGTATTACTGCTCTACCTGGTTTGATGGCAGTTGCTGCTGTTGGAACAATCGCAATGGGAGTTGGTTCTTTATTGGGAATTGGTGGTGATGAAGGTGGAGGTGGGGGTGAATCCTCATTGATAGAAGAAATTAAAGGATTACGAGCTGACCTTAATGGTGGTAAAGTTGGAGTTTATATGGATGGGCAGAAAGTTACTGCTGCAATCTCAAAAGTGGTAGGTAAGGTAGGTAGTAATTCATACGCAATATAAGATATGCCAAAATTAATAGATTTATTTAAAAGTAAACAATTACCTTCACAAGGTGGTAAAACCGCTAAAGAAGCTTATGATATTCAGAATTCAAAGGATATCCGTATTTCAACGTCTGACCCTTTGGTAAACAATACTGGTTTTGCTGGTGCTAGGTTATTAAGAAAAACATTAGGTGTAAGAGGAAGTGAAACTCTTTTGGAACAAGAGGTAGTAGGTACTCGAATAATCAGAGGATTATCATTACCAGTAATTTATGGTTCGGATTTACCAAGACTTACATTAAGAACAACACCATTGTTGGATGTAATGAAAGCTGGTGCCAATGGTACTGAGGGTGATGGTGGATTAATTGGTGGAGCAATAGCTAGTGCTAGAGATTTCGTAAATGATAAGCTAGGAATCCCATCAAATATAATCCCAACCAAAGTAGTTGGTGATGATAGAATTTCTAAAAAAGGTGAAACTCAAAATAGAATGATTGATTTAGCGGATATCCGTAAATCAGGTGAAGGTTCTTTATTGGGTAAATTTCTAAAAGATGGTGGTGGTGGAAACCTTAAAACCATTGGAAAGCAAGCAATTGGTGGAGCAATTAACTTAGCAAAAGATAAGATTAGAGGTAAATTATTTGGAGACCGTTCTAAAACAGGATTCAATACAGCTGGTTCAAACAAAGATGGTTCAAATATTACTGTAAATTATGGTAGTTTTGATAATTTGATAGATGCAACGATTAAAACTGACCCTAATACTGGTATAACGGATGTGGGTGGTTTGATGTATTCAAAAACATTCAATTTAACGTTCAGAGATGATGATGAGCCAGGTAAATTAAACTTTATAGATTCAACTGAAGAGGGTGGGTTAGCATCAAAAACACCTGAAGTTGTAAAACGTAGATTGAAAGTACCTGCTATTATGAACTTGCCTGCTGGTGAGTATGATTTACCATTATATAGTGATTTATACAATACTATTAAAAGAAACGATATTAATGATACTGTTAATACTGATGGTACATTAAGGGGTACTGAAAAAGTTGGTTTTAAAACAATAAGTGAGGCAATTGATGAAGGTGAGGAAAATTCACCTATCTTTGGTGAGAATGGAGTTGATAAATTCCCCGATAAGATAGAACTAACTATCGAACGAAGTAGAATATCAGCAAAACCTGATAGAATCGGTAAAACTATAATTAGTAAACAAAAAATTGATACTAAATCCGATGGAGTAAACCAACTAAAGGTTGGTGAAGAAGATGATAAGTTGGATTTCGCACCATTGAAGTTTAAATCTATACCAACTGGTAAAACTACTCAATTTAGAGCAACTATTAATGGATTGAGTGAAACACTTTCACCATCTTGGGATAGTGGTAAGTTTGTTGGTTCACCATTTAATTACTACACATATAGTGGTATCGAACGTAGTGTTAGTTTTAACTTTAAGATATTTTCTTTAAATGTAGATGAACATAAAATAGCTTGGGATAAATTAAACTTCTTAACCGGCTTAGTTTATCCACAATCCTACTTTAGTAACTCATCTGTTGCACCACCATTTATTCAATTTACTTTAGGTGATTTGTATAAAAACAAATATTCATTTATAGAGTCGCTATCGTATACATTTGATGATAGTACACCATGGGAGATTGATGAGAAAAATTATAGATTACCTATGATTATAGATGTGGCTGTAGGATTGAAATTTTTGGAAAGTAGAGGAAATACGGCTGGTAAAAAATTCTATTCATTTCAACCAACAACATAATAGATAATGGCAAGTAGATACGAAAATAACGAAATAAAAACAACTAACGATGGTAGAAGAGTATATCGTTCTAAGATATACCCTAACATTCCATTGAGAGATGATGATATCTATGTAGCATCGGAAACTGGTGATAGATTGGATACATTAGCATATCAATATTATCAAGATGCATCACTATGGTGGATAATAGCATCTGCAAATAACATTCACAATGCTCCATTTGGTTTGAAAGATGGAACAATATTAAGAATCCCACAAAACTATATAGAAATAAATAATCAATTTAGAAGTTAAAAAAAGTTATGTCAGCATTTCCAAATTTTTCAAATTTCAAAGATGGTATAAGAACGAAGTTAACCAATCGAAGAAAAGGTGGCCCATATTCTGTATCTAAGTTAAACGCTTGGATTAGAATATCATCTGGTACAGGTCCAAATGGAATGGTATTGGTATCCAATCCAAACTTTGGATTATTTAAAGCGGCTGGTAAAGCTGCTACTGGTGTTAAAGCGGCTAGTAGTGCTGGTACTGGTATTTATGGTAATTCTAAATTAGCCGGTACTATTGGTACTGATTGGAGTGATAAGGCAATAAATAGTGGTGAGGGACAGGGTTATAAACCTTCTCCAATAATTTCATCTTTGGAAATTGATGAAGGTGCTGGTAATCTTTCTAGAAAGGCATCCTTTAGTATAACTGCCCACTCTAAAGAACAAATGGAAACTCTTTCTAAATACTTTATGGAACCTGGCTATTCTATGTTTATCGAATGGGGATGGAACACCAAAGGTGGTGTTGAAGGTTTACAAAATCTATCCGCTGAAAACGTATCGAAATTTCAATCATTTGCAAATACGGATAAAGCTAGAAGTACGGGTGGATATGAATATGATAACTATTTAGGATTTATGACTGGTGGTGGTATAACATTGGATGGTGATAAATGGATACTTAACATAAAATGTACAGGCTATACGGAACTTCCATCCTATTTACTTACAACCGAAACTGGGGAAGCCGGAGCAGGAGAAACCGATGAAAAGTTAATAGCAGCAGAATCGTATGGTACTTTTACTATAAATGCCGCTAATCTCGGTCCTTTGGGTAACTTAGCAAAGCAACGTTGGATGACTGCATTTAATCAGTTACCAGATTCGAGAAGAACTAAGAGAATTAAAGGTTTGGAAACTGAACTATCCAAATTAGAAAACTTCATAGGGTTTGATGAAGATGTTTCGGAAAGATTAAATTCTACTACCGAAGGTACTACACTTTTTGGATATGAAATAAATAGAGAAGAAAAAACAGTTGGTGGAGAAACTGTAGAATTCCCAACTGGTACAAAAATTGTATCCGATAAGAAATTTATTAAGTTTAGCGCACTAATGAGGATAATTTCGGAAATTGGGATAGATGGTTATTATTTTAACAATGATACGAGTAAACTTATAAAATTCTCAATAAATTCGGAAGATACCGTATGTTCTGCATTTAAAAATATTTATAGTACCGATCCTGATAAGTTATTTATACCTAATCGATATACTCCAAATATTAAATTGTCTGGTGTAACAGCAAACTCTACAATTTCATCGTTAATATCAAAGACCGAACCAATAGATAATAGAGTTAGCAAATCAACGAAGGATAATGCTGCGCAAGTAGAATTCCCAAAGGAAAAAGACTTAACTAAATCTGAAAAACTTGCAGAAACTACTACCAAAGACGGATATAGATATGGTATGTTAGATGATTTGTATGTAAACTTTGAATTTGCTAAAAGTGTACTAAATACTAAAAACTTTTTTATTAAAGATGCATTGTATCAAATTTTAAATGGTATGTCATCTGCTGTAAATGGAATGTGGGATTTTCAAATTACCGAAAACGAATGTAGTAGAACACTTGATGATGGTACGGTTATCGTATCAACCGAACTTAGAATACATGAAGTAAACTTTTCATCAGATAAAGTTGGTAAAGAACCATATAAATTTAGCTTAATTGGAGCTGATTCCATATTTATTGATTCTTCATTTGATTTGGATATTAGTGGAGCAAAAATGAATCAGATTATAGGTCAAAAGTTGGGGCAGTCTTTAAATGGGGATGCTAAGGAATTACCAAAAAGATTATTTGCGGATGAAAAGGATTTATTGGGTATAGCAATAAAGAAACGAAACCCTCCTGGGGAAACAACAGGTAATAACAAAAAAGATGAGGACCAATTAAAGGAGGATAATCTTAATATATTATTGGGTAAACTATTCTTCTATCCGAGAGTAGAAGTTAGTAGTGCAAGTACTGTAAGTGGTGATTTATATGATTTGACTTATTTGGGTGCATTTAGAGATTCTACTATATTTTCATCATTAAAGAGAGGTGATAAGGCTGCTAATCCAAGTGATGTATCACCATTAATGCCAATTAATTTTTCATTTTCAATACATGGGATAAGTGGTATTACGAGAGGTGATAAGTTTGTGGTAGATGGTATACCTGAAAAATATAAAGACGGATTTTTCCAAGTACTTTCAGTAAAACATACAATCGATGGTATGGTTTGGAAAACTGAAATAACTGGTGGATTTAGACGAAAAAACACATAACAATGAGTATTGATAGATATAACGATATAAATGAAAATGGTAACCGATTCAAACTACCAACGTTAAGAGTAGTTATCCCATCTCCTACTAAATTGGATTACACTACTGGATATATTGTAAGATATTTTGTCCAAAAATCAAACGATATATCATCACCTATATATGAAATTAGTAAAAATTCATTTATTAAAATCGAAGATACTCCATTTTATAGTATAGCTGTAATGGATTGGCGAATCAAAGGAGAACCTATGGATGTTAAGAAATCAAATTCGGCATCAATTCGAATCGCATCTGTTGATATTCCTAAACTTTCACTTTATCTACCAAACCTTTTACAATTTCATCAAAAATAATTTGGATAATCCAAATCTTTTTCTTATATTTGTAGGATGATTGTAGTAGAGTCCACAAAAGAGAAAGAAGAATTCCTAAAAAGATGGGAATCTGAGCCATCCACCATCATTCCTGTTTGGAGTGATTTGGAGAAGCATCCAATGAATAACGAACTTTCGTTCTTATTTGTTGTGATAGGAAATACTAACTTTATACTCATATATAACCATATTGATGGGAAATCCCAACATTTAGACCTCTCAACCTCCACACAACCAAAGTGGGTATGGAATAAGAAAGGTTTATTACAAATGGGTACAAAGATACAAAATTTATTTGATATATCCAACTACACCTTCTTTAATGAGAATCGTATGTTGGGTTATAAGCCCGAAGAACAACCTTTCATCACACATTATACTCGTTTGGGTATTAGAGAGAATTTAGGAAAGATTGCACCTTTAATGAAGTGGAGTGAATATCTTACATCTTTTGTTGATTCATTCTCATTACCTACTCCATCTCCTTCTTGGATTGATAATACGATGATTCCCCTTCTCTCAGATATAGAACGTTTTGGGGTTCGGGTCGAAGAGGAAAAATTTCTTGATAGATGGCCTCAAGCCACAAAACACCTATCCGATAACATCCTATACACCGAATACAATCCATACACCATTACCTCCCGCCCATCCAACCGATTTGGTGGAATTAACTTTTCGGCTTTGAACAAAAAAGATGGAACGAGAGAAGTGTTTGTACCAAAGGAGAATAGTATCTTCCTACAAATGGATTACGATGCATATCACCCTCGAATTATTGGGAAGTTGATTGATTATGAATTACCGAAAACATCCGTACACCAATGGTTAGCGGACCAATACGGAGTTCCATACGATGAATCAAAGGGAATTACCTTTCAACTACTATATGGGGGTATACCTGAGGAGTTCGATGAAATACCTTATTATAAGGGTGTTAGAGAGTTTATTGATAAATTATGGAGTAAGAGTACTGAAGTGGGATATCTTCAAACACAACATAGGAGAATCCCTCTGAGTAGTATAGAAGGAGCGAACCCTCAAAAGGTATTTAACTATTTACTACAAGCGACTGAAACTGAGTTGAATATGGGGGTAATGAAGAAAGTGATGGAGTTTTTGAAACAAACCGAAATCGAGTTGACTTTATACACTTATGATTCATTCTTATTTTCATTTCCGTTAGATACCCCTAAAGAACATGCTAAAAAATTAAAAGAAATTATAGAATCCTTTGGATTTCCTATAAGCGCTGATTGGGGAACGGATTATGGAAAACTTTAATATTTATAGGATATAGGAATAATTTACTTATGGCAAACTTTGAACAATTTATAAGCGATTTAATAACGGAGGTTTCGTATAGAACCAATGAAGGTATCATAAACTTTGATAATCCTGCTCATATTGATATCTTATCTGAGGTATTGGATGAGATGGAGTTGAGTGAAATCAAAAGTGAATTATTTCAAAATCTTTTTGAAGTAGAAGAAAATTCAGATGAGGATTCTAAATACAAAGGTATTGGTGGACAACCACCGATGTATGTAAGAGCTGGTGATTATTCAAACTGGCAATCTAATCCAGATGGGTTTAGTGGTGAAAAGTTTAAAAAATCTGAAACAGGTAAATATCTTCCGATTCGTTCAGATGATGGTGGTGATGGCGAACCAACCGCAAATATATTTTCAAAAGATAGTGGGTATGATGCTCCAGATTTAAAAACGGATACGTCTACAACAGATAATACCCAAAAAATAGATAAGATATCTAAAGATAATCTAAAAACTCAAAATAATTTTATCAAAGGTGGGTATAAAAAAGGAGCAGCTCCTGGTAATGCTGGTTCTATGTACAATGAGATTATGAGTAGTAAAGTTTCTGAATACTTTTTAGATAATCCTATGGCAAGTGAAGAAGATGCTTATAATCATATTAAAGAGTTAGAAGCTGGTGGTGAATTAGCACAACAAAACAATAAATCAAAAAATAGACCAGGTAGAATTAACGCTAATGATACCAAACCATATGAAAGTGGTGGTGAGAGTAATGAGTTAATCTCAAAGCGATTGATAGCTATTCGTTCTGCTAAAAGAAAGGCTGAAAAGGTTAAAATAGCAAACGAAAAATTACAATGGGTAAATACCAAATCCTTAAATTTCTTTGGTGATTCTAAGGGATTAAAAGCAATGGCAGGTGTGGTTGAATCTACCAATGGTATTGTTGACCAAAATGGAAATTCTATTTCAAAAGATGAGGCATTAGAATTAGTTGCAACTTCTGGTGGTGGTGAAAATCCATCTGATACTGGTACTGTTATAATTAATAATTTAACTGGTGTAGCTACTATATTATTCCATTCGGATAAAGATTCTACAGCGGCATTAATTGCACAATCTAGTTTTGTAGCTGAGATTGAACAAAGTGAAAAAAATATTGATGGATTGGTTTCCGATAAGAAACTAACACCAGAGCAAGCTCAAACTATAAAGAATACAAGAAAAGAATACTCAAATAGAGTCAAACAAACTGAAGATAAGTTAAATAATGTAACTTCATCACCTGCTAAATTTTTGAGAGAAGGTATGGGTAATACAATCCAAACATCGCAGGCTGTAAATTTAATGAAAAACGCTTCGGCTGGAGCTGACCCTCAAAAGTATTGGAAATCTCAAGTTGAAAAACGATTCTCAAATCCAAACTTACTACTTCCTCCAAAAGATAGTGAACCTCGTAAAAGAGTATCTGATTATTTGCCTGAAGGTATAAGTGAACCTACTGATGAACAAATGGTGGAAGCATATATAAATTGGTGTGCTGATGATAGTTGGTCTAAATCCGAAGATTCTTTACCAAAAAATGACCAAAAGTTAATTAACGATTTGAACAATAACTTTGGTGGACCTGATGTATTGGAGGAAATTGATACTATTCGTAGAGAAACCATTGAAATCCAAGAACAAATGATTGATGAGTTGGATAATCAAACTCAGATTGATATTAATGGTAGACGAGTTGGATTGGGTACTTACTTAGAAGCTCAGAATATTTGGGAAAAAGGACACTTTACAGCTATTAACGCTGATAAGGGTGTGTTCAAATACGATGGGATGTTTGAGGTAAATAATGGTGGTGTACCAATTGGGCCTGATGAATTAAAAAATTGTGCTAACATCGAGGATGAAGATGATTTTATATCAAACTTTGAAGTTGGTGTGGTAGAGGAAGTTGAAGGTAAAGGTGGGGGTGTAACTGGTTCTAAGAAGTTGGTATATGCAATTACTAAAAAGGGTAAACGAATTCCAATTATGGAAAAAAGACAACGTTCTAAAAATGGTATATTAGGTAGATTAAACTCAGTATATGGTTGGAGTAAGGATATGCAGAATTGTTTTGATTCCAAATCTTAATAATATCTTACCCCAAAAATATTATTTGATATTTATAAGTGTTAAAACTAGCACCCTAAGATAAAAACATCATATGAAAACACAGTTATTATGTACATTCACTTCGAAAGAAGCGTTACAAGATACGTTACAAGGTATTAGAGAGACTTATGTAATTGTGTACAACTACATCTATATTCTTCAGAATAAATCAAATTTGGATGAATTGTTTATCACTTACAATATCAATACTGAATTCAGACCTCCCCAACCTTTAGAAGATACAATCCTAATACATAGAAAGAAAGAATCGAATACTCTTTACACTATTAATGCTCTAAATCAATTGGTGAGAGAAGAGAATGGTGGAGTATTGGATAAAACTTTTATGATTGATTGGCAAAAATTCAGAAACTCAATAATACTTACAAATACAGAAGGTACGAAGAGAATTCAGACTCGTATCTTTGAGGTTATAGAATTCAATCAAAACAATAAATAATATGCTACTAAAAGTTGGTTCTAGAGGAGAACTCGTAAAAGATGTACAAGAAATCGTTGGTGTTCCTGCCGATGGTATCTTTGGAAAAGGTACTGCTGAAGCAGTAAAGAAATGGCAAGCCGCAAATGGTTTAGATGCGGATGGTTTAGTTGGTAGAGGTACACTCGCCAAAATGGAATTGTTGGACACTGATAATGGTGGAGGTACTGCAAACGCTGAAGATGCTAAAGGTACTTACACTAAAAACAAATACACAACTGATAACGGATTAGATATCGTAGAATTCTTCATGCCTGAAGATGAATACAAAAAAGGACCTATCAATGCAGAGTGGGTATTTATCCACCATACTGCTGGATGGCACAATCCATACAATTGTATCAAACAATGGGATGCTGATAAGAATGGTGCAATCTCCACGGAATTCGTAATGGGAGGACCATCAGTAAAAGGAAACGATGAAAAATACGATGGTGAAGTAGTTCAAGCATTCCCTGCTGGAAATTGGGGGTATCACTTAGGTAAGAATGGTTCACAAAAGATGCACGTAAACTCTATTGGTATGGAAGTGTGTAACTTTGGATATGTGAAAGATGGTAAAACTTATGCTGGTACAACTGTTGAAGAATCACAAATCGTAACTTTGGATAACCCATTTAGAGGACACTCTACTTGGCATAGATACTCAAACAAACAAATCGAAGCATTAGAAAAGTGGTTAAGATTCATCGCTGAAAGAGATAACATTGATATCTCAGCTGGTCTACCTGCATTGGTTAAAGAGAAAGGTGCAGATGCATTTGAATTTAACGAAGATGCATACTATGGTAGAGTAAAAGGTGTATGGACTCACACTAACACTCGAAAAGATAAATTCGATATGTTCCCACAACAAGAGTTGTTGGATATGTTAGTATCGTTATAAGGTGATAGTACGAGTTGTAAATAAAGGTAAGGTTGGTGAACCTGAGTACATTGTGTACCAAAATCAGGAAACCAAACAAATCATTGAACCATCTGATATAACGAGAGTTTTGAGGGGTGGGGAATATGAAGAGCCCGATATAGATGGAAATCTTCAATATGTACTCAATCATATGAATCATATTTGTGAAATCCAAATCAACTCAGATGAATACACTTTAATTTTAAAATAAACGCAAAGGGGGAAAGAAATTTCCTCCTTTGTTTGTTTATATCAATTATTTTTCGTATATTTGTGTTCAACAAAAATATGAGAGAGATGAATCCAAGCAATTTAGACTACGATGGAATGGGTAATTTCAGTAGATTTCCACCCGATGAAAAAAAAGTAAAAAAGAGTTTGGATATATGGAAAAGTTTTCGTATATTTGTATCAACAAATGGAGAGAGACCATCTAAAAAGCAGGTTTCTTGATATTTATGTTAGGTGTAGGAAACACACCAAAATAAAACCATTAAATTATAAAACTTTAAAATTTAAACAATTATGGCACTAGATTTGAGCGCAATCAGAGGTAGACTGAACAAACTACAAAACACTGGTAATTCAAAAAGTAACCTTTGGAAACCAACTCCTGGTAAACATCAAGTACGAATCGTACCTTACCTATTCAACAAAGAGAATCCATTCATCGAATTGTATTTTCACTACAACATCAACAACAAAACTTACTTATCTCCATCATCGTTCGGGCGTCCTGACCCAATCGTAGAATTCGCTGATAAATTGAAGCGTATGGGTGATAAAGAAGATTGGAAAGCAGCAAAGAAGATGGAGCCAAAACTCCGTACTTTTGTACCTGTATTAGTTAGAGGTGAAGAAGGTGAAGGAATCAAATTTTGGGGATTCGGTAAAACTGTATACCAAGAAATCTTAGGTTACATTGCAGACCCTGATTATGGTGATATTACTGACCCAACAACTGGTAGAGATATCACTATTGAGTATGTATCAGCTGAAGATGCAGGAACTTCTTACCCTGTAACTACAATTAGAGTAAAGCCAGGCCAAACTCCTATTACTGATGATACGGCGCAAGTTACTCGATTATTGGAAGGACAGACTAACATTACCGATATCTATTCTGAGTTATCTTATGATGAATTGAAAGGTGTATTAGAAGGTTGGTTAAATCCATCAGCAGAAGGTGGACAAGAGAGTGTATCACAACAAACACTATCTACACCATCAGCTCCACAATCAACTCCTCAAGCAGCAGCACCTGCAGCTCCGGCAGCAGCACCTGTTGATAAGAAGAAGTTGGATGATGTGGCAAACGCATTCGATGATTTATTTAACTCATAATACCTAACTTAATGGCAAAAAAGACAAAAGAGGATGATTTGGCAAGTTTACTTGCCGAATCCCTCAATAAACAAGCAAAAGACCAGAAAGTAGCATTCTTTTTGGATGGGGGAGATTCCCCTACCGATGTATCCGATTGGGTATCGACCGGAGCATCGATGTTAGATGTTGCCATTTCGAATAGACCTTATGGTGGATTTCCTGTTGGTAGAATCGCTGAGATTACTGGATTAGAACAATCAGGTAAATCATTAGTATCAGCACACCTTTTGGCTGAAACTCAAAAGAAAGGTGGAGTTGCAGTACTAATCGATACTGAGAACGCAGTAAGTAGAGAGTTCTTAGAAGTAATCGGAGTAGATGTATCTAAATTACTATATGTAGCAGCAGAGACAGTAGAACAATGTTTCGAATATACTGAAACTATTATTGAAAAAGTGAGAGTAGCATCGAAAGATAAACTCGTAACAATCGTAGTAGATTCAGTTGCAGCAGCATCAACTGAAAAGGAGATGGATGCAGATTATGGTAAAGATGGGTACGCTACCGATAAGGCTATTATTATCTCAAAGGCAATGCGTAAGATTACTAACTTAATTGGTAGACAGAAAATCACATTGGTTTTCACAAATCAGTTGAGACAGAAAATGAACGCAATGCCATTCTCTGACCCTTGGACTACTTCTGGTGGTAAAGCAATTGCTTTCCATGCATCGGTTCGTTTGAGATTGAAGAGTATGGGAACAATTAAAGCGAAGGTAAATGGTACTGATAGAATCGTTGGTATTAAGGTTAGAGCACAAGTTGTGAAGAACCGAATGGGACCACCACTTAGACACGCTGACTTTGAAATAATGTTCGATAGAGGTATCGATAATTATGGAGCTTGGTTGGCTGTTATGAAAGAAAACAAAATTGTTTCTCAAGGTGGTGCTTGGTATACCTATGTTGATACTGAGACTGGTGAGGAATTTAAATTCCAATCTAAGGATTTCCCTGAATTGTTACAAAACAATAAAGAGTTGGAAGAGCAGATTTACACCAAAATTTGTGAAGCAACAATTAGAGAGTACAAATCAGCATCCGAAGATACCGATAACTTAATCGTAGATGAGCAAGTAATCGGAGATTAAAATAAAAGTAATAAGTTATGAGTAGATTAAAAGAAATGTTAAAAGCATCTGCAGAGGCAGATAGAGCGAAAGCACTCCTTACATTGGAGTTGTTGGAGAAGAATCCTGCGGGAATTGGTGACCATTCAACGGGTGATTTCTATGAGAATGCAGAATCAGCATTACAAATGTTGGTTGATGCGGATGATAGATTATCCACAATCGAAAACTATTTCGGTAATGGTATGCACAATTATTTTTCTGATTCAACAACAACAACGTAATGAAAAAACTCTACAAAGATATCCTCAACGAAGTGAGTGAGGAGCACAAAACGAATCATTTACGAGAGAGAAATAGTAGAGTTCTGATTATTGATGGACTAAACACCTTTATCCGTAGTTGGACTACCAACCCCACAATGAATGAGGATGGTGACCATACGGGTGGGGTGATTGGTTCACTCAAATCCATTGGATATCAAATCAGAGAGTTTAACCCAACGAGAGTTGTGGTTACCTTTGATGGTAAAGATGGTTCTAAATCCAGAAAGCAAATTCACGAAGGATACAAAGCTGGTAGAGAAAAGAACCGATTCAGAGTAAATCGTACCTATGGTGAGATGATGAGTGAAGAAGATGAAAGATTATCAATGAGACAACAATTTGTTTGGTTGAATGATATCTTAGATTACCTACCAATATCAACTATGGTGTATGATGGAATTGAAGCTGATGATACTATTGCATATTTAACACAATACACTCAGAATGAGTTGGATGGTGAAGTGGTAATTGTATCAACGGATAAAGATTTCCTACAATTAGTTTCAGATAAGGTATTGGTGTTCTCACCTACTAAAAAGAAACTATACAATAGACAAGTTGTATTCGATGAATTTGGTATTTGGCCACAAAACCTACTTTTATATCGTACTTTAGATGGTGATAAATCCGATAATATCCCTGGTATCAGAGGATGTGGTTTAAAAACCCTTTTAAAGAGATTTCCTGAACTTTCTGAGGATAGACTAATAACACATGATGAGTTCTTTCAAATGTGTGAGGATAAGCAAGGAAAGATTAAAATCTATGATGATATCTTAAAGGCTAAGGACCAACTCCTTATGAATAAAAGATTGATGGAGTTAGATGAACCACATATTCCAACCAATAAGAAGATGAAGATTTTGGATAGGTTCGCTGAAGAGGATATTAAGTTCAATAAGCTAGATTTCCTTAAAGTGGGTAACAAATACAAAGTACTTCAGAATTGGAGGGATATTAATGATTGGTTACAATCAACATTCCACAATATTATTACAAAATAAATTAGGTTATATCACAAATTTATCGTATATTTGTGAAATCAAATTAGGTTATAGATGCAAAATATAGATACTCTCGCTAAATTCGGACAATCATTTCAAACAAAGGTTTTATCATCTTTGGTTATTGATGTTCGATTATTAGATACATTAAGTGAAATTATACATCCGAAGTTTTTTGAAGCTGAATCTAACAAATGGATTGCTGAAGAAATTATAAATTATTACAATGATTATAAGAAATCACCTACATTGGATGTATTCAAAGTAGAGGTTTCTAAATTAGAAGATAAGGGATTTCAGAAAAGTGTAGTAGAACAACTAAAATCAGTATTCACTCAAATTGGTGATTCTGATTTAGATTATGTAAAGAATGAGTTTTCTGCATTTTGTATCAATCAAAACCTAAAACAAGCTATTGTTGAATCAGTAGATTTACTCAAAGCTGGAAACTACGATAGAATCAAAGATTTAGTAGATAAAGCTATGAAGGTAGGAGTTGATTCCGATTTAGGACACGATTACCTTTTGGATTTTGAGTTAAGAACTGAGGAGATAAATAGAAACACAGTTCCAACTGGTTGGGATTGTTTGAATGAATTGATGGACGGTGGTTTAGGACCGGGTGAATTGGGAGTAGCGGTAGCACCTTCTGGTGTTGGAAAGACTTGGGTATTATGTGCTTTAGGGGCAGCAGCTGTAAAAGCTGGACTAAACGTAGTACACTACTCTTTGGAATTATCAGAACATTATGTGGGACAGAGATACGATACTGTATTTACACAAATCCCATCATCCAATGTGAAAGATAAGAAAGAAGAAGTATTCGAAAAGATTGGTAAACTTAGAGGTAAGTTAATGATTAAGTATTTTCCACCAAAGGGTGTTTCATCTAAACGAATTGAAGCCCATATTGAGAAAATGACAGCAGCTGGTAATAAACCTGATTTGGTTATTATTGATTACGCTGATTTGTTACTTTCTCATACCAATAAATCCGATTCAACTTATGGTGAGCAAGGTGGAGTTTACATTGAGTTGAGAGGTATGGGTGGAGAGTTGGGTATTCCAATTTGGACAGCATCCCAAACCAATCGTTCAGCAATTGATTCAGAAGTTATCGAAGCGGATAAGGTAGCAGATTCTTACGCTAAGGTAATGAACGCAGATTTCATTATGAGTATTAGTAGAAAGGCAAAGGATAAATTGAATGATACTGCTAGATTCCATATTATGAAAAACCGATTTGGACCTGATGGTATTACATTCCCATCTAAGATGGATACTAATACTGGATTCATTGAGGTATATGATGGAAACTCATCAGATGGAATCATCGCACAAAAAGAATCTGCTAATGGAGAGCAAATGGAGAAAAAGTTATTGCATAAGAAGTATGTTGAGAATTTTGGATAGTATCAAATTACACACAAAATATCAAAAACGTAAAAACTTAAAATTTAACTTTAGAAATCATTTTCTTTTCTAATATATACAATAGTTATAAACACCTTTCACAATTAAGTGAATATTAAAATTAAAAATTTATGGCAACATCGCAAGAATTATTCGAACAAATTCAAGAGTTATTCGTTGAATTTGAAGAGAATCACAACGGAACAACCAAAGCAGCTAAATCAAGAGCTCGTAAAGCTATTGGTGAAGTGAAGAAATTGGTAACCGATTACAGAAAAGCTTCAGTAGAAGAAAGCAAGTAATTGGTTGAGTATGGATGTTTACGAATACCTTTCTAAATACCTCAAAACCTATATTAAGCCTTCACCAATAGAAGGTATAGGAACTTTCGCTCTAAGAGATTTGGAAGTTGGTGAATCACTTTTTGAACTTTGGGATGGTCCAAGTAGAATCTATACATTGGAAAAGGATGAATTTAAGAATCTACCCGAAAATGTAAGACGGGTGATTCTTAAATCATACTTAAACAAACCTGAATATCCTGTTATTTGGTTTAGATTATTTAGACATTGTTATTTTGATTTAGCAAATCCAATAGTTTACACCAATACCGCTGGTGAGGATGGTAACTTTGATTCAGCAACGAAGAGAGTTACTAAACGAATTAAAAAAGGTGAGGAGATTTTAGGAACTTACAAGTTAGAGTACACATTATTATGACATTTGATGAATTGATAAATAACATCACCCAATGGGCTGATGATAAGGGGATTCTTTCCTCAGAAAATGCTCCAAAGCAATCTATGAAGGTTATGGAGGAGTTAGGTGAAACAATGGGAGCAATCCTAAAAGGTAAAAAGACAGATGATGTAATCGATGGAATCGGTGATACATTTGTAACAGTTATTATTTTAAGTAAACAATTAGGTTTGGACCCTACTGAATGTTTGGAATCGGCTTGGAACGAAATCAAAGATAGAAAAGGTAAAACCGAAAACGGAGTATTTGTAAAAGACGAATAAATTATGAGTAATTTTGTAGATTCAACAACAAAAGATGTCCACTTTGTAACAAAAAGAAGTGGTGAGAAAGAGAGTTTCGATTTAAATAAGGTAAGAGCTTCAATCCTAAAGGCAATGGAAACTATTGATAGGGTGGATGAAGAAGTGGCTGAAAAAGTAGCCCGTTCTTCTGAAAGAAGTTTGTTTAAGTATGAGGATACAACCACAGTGACCGTAGATGAAATCGGTGATGTGGTAGAAAACAAACTTATGGATGTTGGTTTGAATAATGTAGCTAAGGAATACATTTTATATCGCTCAAAGCACAAACCAAATATCTTTAAGAAGAGAGTAAACCTTAAACCTTATGAGTATCCAAACTTAGTTGAGTATGTTGATGCTATCAGACACTCTTATTGGGTACATACTGAGTTTAACTTTACTTCAGATATTCAAGACTTCAAAGTAGTTCTGAATGATAAAGAAAAGACAGCAGTACAAAGAGCTATGTTAGCAATCTCTCAAATCGAAATCGCTGTTAAAAACTTTTGGGGCGATATCTACAAAAGAATGCCTAAACCTGAAATTGGTGGTGTAGGTGCAACTTTCGCTGAATCTGAAGTTAGACACGCTGATGCATATTCGAACCTAATCCAAGTATTGGGATTGAATTCGGAGTTTGAAAACCTATTAGAGGAGCCAGCTATTCGTAGAAGAATTAAATATTTAGAGAAATCTATTTCAGCTTCTAAAGCTGTTGATAATAGAGATTACTTTGAATCAGTAATTCTATTCTCTATGTTCGTTGAAAATGTATCGTTGTTCTCACAATTTTTAGTTATCATGTCTTTCAACAAACATAAGAATGTATTGAAGGGAATGAGTAACGCAGTAGAAGCAACATCTAAAGAAGAAAATATCCATGCTGAGTTTGGATTCGATTTAGTAAATACAATCAAAGCAGAAAACCCTGATTGGTGGACTGATGAGTTGGTTGAAGATATCGTAGATGCTACTTTAGATGCATATGATGCTGAATCTGAAATTGTTGAATGGATGTTTGAAAAGGGAGACTTGGAATTCCTTACAAAAGAGCAAACATTGGAGTTCATCAAAGATAGATTTAACAGGTCATTAAAAGCAATTGGCATCGATGGTGTATTCAATGTAAACGAATCATTGTTGGAAACTACTGAGTGGTTTGATGATGAAATCCTAACCACAAAGCATACTGATTTCTTTGTAAAGAGAAGTATAAATTATAGTAAAAAACAAAAGTCTATAACATCAGACGATTTATTTTAAAAAAGATATAAATGAGCGATAGAAAAGCATTTGATTGGGTAAATGACCAATCAATTACATTCCTACAAAGGGGATATCTTAGTGAGGGTGAAGAACCTTTAGAGAGAATTAGAACGATAGCAGAACATGCTGAAAAACTATTGGGAATCGAAGGATTTGCTGATAAGTTTTACGATTATATGGGTAAAGGGTGGTATTCACTATCTTCACCTGTATGGGCAAACTTTGGAAAGAAGAGAGGTTTACCTGTAAGTTGTTTTGGTTCAAATGTTGCAGATAACATTGAATCAATTCTTTACACACAAGCCGAAGTTGGTGAGATGAGTAAAATGGGTGGTGGTACTTCTGGTTACTTTGGTAACATCAGAGGTAGAGGAGCCGAAATTACTGATAATGGACTAGCACCAGGTGCAGTTCATTTTATGAATCTATTCGAGAGTGTAGTAGATAATATCTCACAGGGTTCTACTCGTAGAGGTAGATTCTCACCATACTTACCAATCGAACATCCTGATATTATGGAGTTCTTAGAGATTGGAACCGAAGGAGCACCAATTCAAGAGTTAACACATGCAGTTACTGTTACTGATGAGTTTATGAATGAGATGATTGCTGGAGATGCTGAGAAACGTGCAGCTTGGGCAAAGGTAATTCAAAGAAGAGGTGAGATTGGGTATCCTTACATTATGTTCCACGATACAATGAACAAAAATACTGTTGATGTGTATAAGGATAAGGGAGCAACAATCTACAACTCTAACCTATGTTCTGAGATTGCACTTCACAACTCAGAAGAAGAATCATTTGTATGTGTACTTTCTTCAATGAATGTACTACACTATGATGAGTGGAAAGATACTGATGCAGTTGAAACTATGACTATGTTCTTAGATGCAGTTGTAACTGAACTACTTACCAAATTGGAAGATATTAGAGATAATGGTACAATTGAGGGTAAGAGAGCATTCTTCTATATGGAGAAAGCATACAACTTCGCTAAAAGACAAAGAGCATTAGGTTTAGGTGTATTAGGATGGCACTCATTCCTACAATCAAAAGGATTGGCATTTGATAGTAAAGATGCAGCAAGAATGAATGTTGAAGTATTCAAATTAATCAAAACTAAATCTTACTCAGCATCTGAGGAGTTGGCTAAGATGTTTGGTGAACCGGAATACCTAAAAGGATATGGTAGAAGAAATGTAACATTGAACGCTATAGCTCCAACAACTTCATCAGCATTTATTTTGGGACAGGTTTCACAATCAATCGAGCCAATCTGGTCAAATTGTTATGTGAAGGATGTAGCTAAGATGAAGGTTACTATTAAGAACCGAATTTTGGAGAAACTACTTAAAGAGTTAGGAAAAGATACCAAAGAGGTTTGGAATAGTATCAAACAAAATGATGGTTCGGTTCAACACTTAGATTTCTTAACGGATGAACAAAAAGAAATCTTTAGAACATTCGCTGAAATCAATCAAGCAACCATCATCAACCAAGCAGCAATTAGACAAGATTTCATTGACCAATCACAATCATTGAACTTAATGATTTCACCTGATATGCCAACTAAGGATATCAACAAATTGTTGATTGATGCTTGGAAGTTAGGAGTGAAAACTCTATACTACCAACACTCAATGAACTCAGCACAGGCTTTCGCTAGAAAGAGATTGAATCTGAATGATTTGCAGTGTGTGGCTTGTGAAGGCTAGAAAATAGATAAAATTAACGCTTTGTACTGATATTAGGTACATTGCGTTAATTTTTACTAAAATACAAACAATTAAATAATAAAGTTATGATAGAAGTAAAAAAATTCGAAGCAGATTGGTGTGGGCCATGTAGAATGTTAAAGCCGGTTTTTACTGAATTAGAGCAAACATTTGGAAATTCCGTAAATTTTTCGTATATTAATGTGGATGAGAAGCAAGAATTAGCAACCAAATATGGTGTACGTTCTATTCCATTCGTTGTTTTTGAAAAGGATGGTGAGATTGTTAAAACATTAGCTGGTGCTAATTCAAAAACAACATACGAACACATTCTAAACGAAATAAAATAAATGCCAATACTAAGAGGTCAATCTCATCCATCATCAAAATTGACAGATGAGCAGGTTATACAAATAAGAAAGTTATGGAAGATGGGACATAGAAATGTTAGAGTGATGGCTCGTAACAACAAATGTTCCTCAGCCAATATTCTGAGAATCGTAAGAAACGAAACGTGGACACATTTGAACGAATTTTGGTCTGGTAGTTTATGAAAGAGAACAAAACATATTGTGATACTTCAAAACTATCTATTAGATTAATAACTAAATCAGTAGCTAAAGATATCATTGTAAACAACCATTATAGTGGATTGTGGACAAAGGTATCTTATGCTATTGGATTATTTACCTCCGATGTAGAAGAACATCCATTCTTCGAAAATGTAGAAGATAAACTAATTGGTGTAGCTTGTTATGGAGACCCGATTGGTAGAAGTGCTGGACAATCAATTACACCTTTATTGGAAAGAGATGAGGTATTGGAACTTACTAGATTATTCGTATTCGATGGATATGGTTCAAATATCGAAAGTTGGTTCTTATCTCAAACATTTGATTGGTTAAGAGAGAACGTTCCACAAATCAAAGCACTTATATCATATTCAGACCCTAAAGAGGGGCATTGTGGAACTATTTACCAAGCAACTAATTGGTTGTATCAAGGTAATAAACTCAGATTCAATGATAGTTGGGATTTCAGATGGGAAGAAGATGGAGAATGGCACCATCAGAGAACTTCTTATGTGAAATTCGGAACAAACAACCCAAAAGAAATACAAAAGATAACATCATCTACATTTTGGATACGAAAGAATCCAAGAAAACATAGATATGTGTATATCTTAGCAAAAGGTGGTATACGAAGAAAGTTGATGAAAACTATCAAACACCCAACATTCCCTTATCCAAAAGAAAACGAACAATTTGTAGAAGAAATTATAAAAATGGAGCCAATAAATTTGGTAGATTCAAAATAATTTCGTATATTTGTGTATTAACTAAAAACTCACTCGCTTATGACTGATTCAGACCACATCGAAGAAATCCTAATTGAAGCATATGCTCACAATATGAGAGATGAAGTAATCAATTGGGCTAACAAAGAAATGAAAGAGAACCCAAAACTTAGTAAAGTGGATGCATATGAGATTGCATTTAGAGAATGGTGTAAATAAAATAAATGAAAGAAGAAGGAAAACATTATGTAGATGCAACTAAGGTAAGTGTAGCTCCTATTGCTAAATCTATCGCTAAAGATATGATTATCAAAAAGCACTACACTCATGCTTGGACTGCTTGTAGGTACGCTTTGGGTATATATCATCAAATGGATGAAAAGGATATATTCGGAAATGACCAAGAATTGGTTGGTGTAGCTGTATATGGGTTCCCAGTTGGAGCTAAGGCATCTACTTCAGTTTGTGAAGGTTTAACAAAGGATAATATCTTAGAACTTACTCGATTGTATGTAGATGATGGGTATGGTTCAAACATTGAGAGTTGTGCTTTGGGTAAAACCTTCCAATGGTTAAAAGATAACGATAAAAACATCAAAGTACTTCTATCTTACGCTAATAATGGACAAGGACATGTTGGTGGTATCTATAAAGCTACCAATTGGATTTATCAGGGTTTGAACACCGATATCGCATTGATGCCAAATTGGGGTATTTCACTATCTAATGACCCATATGATTGGATTCATAGTAGAACTGTGTATAACAATTGGGGAAGTGGTAACTTAGAGCACTTACGAAGAGAAATCGGAAAAGATGGTTACTCTGAATTTTGGAGAAGAGAAGAACCACCAAAACATAGATACATTCAGATTCTAGCTCAGAACAAAAAAGAGAAAAAGGATTTGATGAAACGCTTGAAGCATGAAATCAAACCATATCCAAAAGATTTGAACGATTACAATACTGATATAGTTCATCACACCACATACGCACCGGAAGAAAGTAACGAAATAAACTTTTGGTAAAAAAAGTAAGAGAAAAGTTTGGTAATCCCAAACTTTTTTCGTATATTAGACTTCTAATATGAGAGATGAGAGAGATAAACCATCAAGCTAAAATAATTAAAAAAAAGTTAGAAAAAGCTTGCATGTTTCAAAATCTTTTCGTATATTTACGAAGTAAAAGTGAGATATGGCACTTTAAGGAATAGTTCCACATATCAAAATAATCAAATATCTCCGAAAACGCACAATAGAGGCCAAAGAGATATTAAAAATTAAATATTTTATTATGGAAGAAAATTTCATTTACTGCGAAATCGCAGAAGAAAAGTTTGGTAAAACAAGCAAAGCAGTATCCCACAATGGGGATGTTAGTGTGGACTATTTAGTAAGTGCTCGTAGTCCAAAAATTGATACCCAATCAAGAGAGTATCAAAGAGAAAAAGTTGCTTCTCTAAGCTGGAAGCAGCAGATAATGTTAACGGTATTATCAAACGGATACCGAAAAATTCCTCAAATTCACATTCGTGTAATCAAAGATGGTGATTCTTACAAATTAGAATTGATTGATGGTCAGCAGAGAATTACATCAATCATTGATTATGTTAATGGTAAATATGCACTACCTAATACTAATGATTTTAATTTAGGTAATGGTGTTGATGTTAGAGGTAAGAAATTTGATGAATTACCATTCAATATAAAAAATCAGATTTTAGAATATCGTATTTCTTGTTTGTGGTATGAAAATCTAAGTGATGAGCAAACAGCTGATTTGTTTATCAATGTATTGAACAATACAAACACAATGAAACCACAGGAAATCAGAAACGCTGTTCGTGGTTACCTTTCTAAACTTATTAGAGAAACGGCTCGTTTTGATTCAAGACATGATTTATTTGAAAGAATCAGTTCCGATGGTAAAAAGAACAAAAGGAATCTTAAACATTTTTCTACTGGATTTACTTTGGGTGGTAGAATGGAGGTTGATGAGTGGTTATCTGAATTGATTTATCTTCAGGATAATGGATATCGTAGTGGTGTAAGTCAACAAAAACATACAAATTGGATTAAAGATGTTCAAGTCAAAGGTGGTAAATATTCTACCGAAACTCAATTTAATGAGTTTAATGAAGAAGTAATTCAACCACTAATTTCATTTGCATATGATGTGATTACAAATGTTCCATCTGGTTACAAATACAAACTTACTCCAATGTTATCTCAAATGTTGGTACTATATGGGTTGGAACTTAAAAACAAATATGGGAAGTTGGAAATACCTACCTACACTCAGAAATTCTTTGATGTGTATGATAAGTGGAGTAATACCAAAACCAAATTGTACGCTAATGAAATAATGTGGGGTACTGATAAGAATGGTACACAACCGGGTGAACAAATGGAACCATTTAACAAATTGTTTGGTGGTAGAAATTTCAAAGCAATTGGAACTATTACTTATGTTTTAGATAAAGAGTTGGCTTTGGATGAGGATTCATTTGGTGTAGTTGAGATTGATGTTCGTAACTTTACTAAAGCTCAAATCATTCAAAAGTGGGAGGAGCAAGGTCGTAAGTGTTTCTTTACTGGATATCCATTGGAATTGAAAGATATCGCTGGAGACCATTATATTCCTCGTAGTTGGGGTATTAAGAAGGGTGGAGTTACCGAAGTGGATAACCTTGCCGTTACTTCTAAGAAACTAAATCTTAAAAAGTTAAATATGCATGGTGATGATTTTATCAAAATGTTGAACGAAGAAATGGTTTTGGCATAATGCAGTTTTGGGAAGCAATAGATTATAAGAATAGTAGGAAAGTGTTGGTGATACCTAATATCACCAACTCTTCCAATATAGAGAAGGATTCATTTATTGATGTAATTCATAATCACATCAAAGCATTGGATAATTATGGTGAATACTTTTGGAATGTATTAGTACCAAAAGGTAAGGTTACTAAAAAGCTCAATTTACCTAATGTAAAACAACATCAGATTGATATTCCGGGTGATATGATGAATCAGAGAGCATTTCCATCGGATGATTTGATGAAGATGTTAAGAGATATTGAATATGATGTAATATATTCACATTTACCTGATTGGCCACAAGTTGGTAGATATAAAAATAGTATTGATACCAAAATAGTTGGTTATTGTCATTGGTGGGAAATGAAGGTGTGTAATGGTGTAGACCGTAGACCGGGCAAAGCTAAGTGGTTGTGGTTACCTATTGAATTGTTAGGTATTTCTCAAATGGAAACCTGTTATCTAAACACACAAGACCAAAAGAATAGAGTTCTTAAAGAAGCTAAGGAAACCTTTAATGATGAGTTTGTTAAAAAGTTAGATGGTATTCTTAAAGTTTGGAATTTGGGTGTAGAAAAATCTAAAATTGTAAATACACCATCGGTTGATAAGCGTAAAGTGATTGTATTCAATCATAGGGCAGCTGCATATAAAGGATATCCTAAGTTCTTAGAACTAATGAGGGAGTATCGCAAACGAAGAGATGATTTCACAGTATGGATTCCACAACTAAATGGACAATCACCTGAAAGTTGGATTGATACTACTAAAGTACCAAAGCATGAGTATTACGATAGATTGAAAGATTGTATGGTTGGTATTCAGATGAGACAGACCAATTATGGTTGGAGTGTAAGTGGTACTGATTGTATGATGAACGGAACTCCTATGGTTTGGCAAGATTCCGATTGTTATAGGGAGATTGACCCAAATGGTGTATTTTGGAGTAAGAAGAGTGAGTTCTTTGATATCTTAGATAAGATATTAGATGATGATACTCATAGAACCCAAATGGAACTAAGTGCTATCAAACGAGCCAACGAACTATCAGAAAATGAAAATAAGATGATTTCCGAACTACATACCAAACTTAGTTCGTAATCATTAGGAATAAACAAATATTTTTCGTATATTTGAAACAAATAAAAGTCTAACTACTAAAACCTAGAAATCATTTATCAAAATTGTTACTATCAACGAGAAAAGAACTTAGTTCATATTTGGGACGACCGTCTTGGCTACAGAAGTTTCCCATATACTCGTTACGCTTATGAGAAATCGGCTAATGGTGAATATACTACCTTATATGGAGATAAGGTAACTAAGATTTATAAATACACAAAAGATGATGTGAATCTATTCGAAAGTGATGTACCTGAAACTACGAGAGTTTTGGTAGATACTTATACGGATTCAGATTTACCATCAGAAGGACACGTTACACTTACATATGATATTGAGTGTGAGATGGAAAGTGGGTTACCTAATCCAGAAGAAGCTAAGAACGAACTAACATCAATCGCATTACATGATTCAGCAACCAATCAATATTGGGTGTTGGTTATGGATAAAGCTGGTGAGATGTTGGAAAAGAAAACCGATAAAGCTATCGTACTTCCTTTCAGAACTGAAGAGGATATGTTAATGAAGTATTTGGAGTTATATGAGATGATAAACCCAACTATTGTAACTGGGTGGAACATCGATTACTTCGATACTCCAATGTTGTACAATCGTATCAAACGTTTGTTGGGAGAACGCCATGCAAATCGTTTATCACCAATTGGACAGTGTTTCTGGTCTCCTTATCGTAAACGTTACTTTATGGCTGGTGTATCTTACTTAGATTACCTTTCATTGTATAAGAACTTTACCTATACGGAATTGGATTCATATCGATTGGATTCCATTGCTCAGAAAGAATTGGGTAGAGGTAAGATTGAATATGAGGGAAATTTGGATATCCTATTCAGAGATGATATCGAAAAGTTCATTGAGTATAACTTGGTGGATGTTGAATTGGTTGTTGATTTTGATAAGAAACTTCAGTTCATCGATACCGCACGAGGTATCTGTCACGCTGGACACGTACCATATGAAGATTTCGTTTATTCATCAAAGTATTTGGAGGGAGCACTTCTAACGTATTTGAAACGTAAGAACATTGTAGCACCTAACAAACCTGCGGATAGAAGAGAGCGAATGGAAGCTCTTAAAGAAAATAAGCAAGAGAAGTTCATCGGAGCATATGTAAAGGCACCAATCGTTGGTAAGTATGAGTGGATTTATGATTTGGATTTAACGTCTCTATATCCATCCATCATTATGACACTAAATATCTCACCTGAAACAAAGATGGGTAAGATTGAGAATTGGGATGCGCAGGATTTCATCAAAGGTAGTAGAGAAAGTTGGATTATCAATGGAGATACTATTACGCAAGAAAACTTAAAGTTATTCTTTGAACGTAGTAAGTTCTCAGTTGCATCTAATGGTGTATTGTATCGTACTGATAAAGTGGGATGTATTCCTGATATTTTGGATTTGTGGTTCTCACAAAGGGTTGAGTTTAAGAACAAAATGAAGGAATTTGGTAACGCTGGTGATGATGAAAAATACGCTTGGTATAAGAAGAGACAGTTGGTACAAAAGATTCTTCTAAACTCATTATATGGGGTATTAGGATTACCAGCATTCCGATTCTATGATGTGGATAACGCAACTGCGGTAACAACAACAGGTCAAACTGTGATTAAATCAACCGCAGATATGACGAACCTAAAATACAACAAAGAGTTGGAAACGCCTGATGCAGATTCTAACATCTATATCGATACGGATTCGGTATTCTTCTCAGCAGCACCATTGTTGGATAAACGAATTCCAAATTGGAAGGATAATGACCAGGAAACGATTGCTGGTTATGTGAATGATATTGCAGAAGAGGTACAAAACTACCTAAACAACTTCTATGATATGTTAGCTGTGAAGGTGTTTAATGTAGATAAGGATAAACACCGATTTGAGATTAAAAAGGAATACGTTTCAAAGTCTGGAATTTGGA
>Ga0209138_1000550_pt1 | contig 36238 bp, 34 predicted proteins | sample SaaInl3SG_22_DNA_FD_184645 | JGI IMG/M metagenome (GOLD analysis project Ga0209138, IMG submission 184645) | Marine microbial communities from expanding oxygen minimum zones in the Saanich Inlet - ESP_153SG_22_DNA (SPAdes) (version 2) | ecosystem: Environmental > Aquatic > Marine > Intertidal...
AAAATAAAAAAGTTCGAACCGCTGATATTAACCCCATTTTGCACAAAATAGCCCGTTTTAACAGAGTAAATCGAAAAAATAAAAAAAGGGATAAATCTAAAAAAGAAGATTTATCCCATGTGGTACTGAAGACGGGACTTGAACCCGTACGTCCTAATGGACATTGGATTTTAAGTCCAACGTGTCTACCAATTCCACCACTTCAGCATCTTGGTATATTTTAAAAAAAGTTTCAGAGCGAAAGACGGGATTTGAACCCGCGACCCCCACCTTGGCAAGGTGATGCTCTACCCCTGAGCTACTTTCGCATTTTATTAATGAACGTTGCTTTTCTAAAATAAAAGAGAGGTGCAAATTTAACACAATTCTTAGAATAGCAAAGTTTTTTTGTACATTTTATGTGCTTTTCTTTTTGGTCAACATCCGTTTGATTTCATTCAATTTCATCAAGGCCTCAACAGGTGTTAGGGTGTCAATATCAATCGCCTCTATGTCCGTTTTTAAGGCCTCTAGGATTGGATCGTCTAAATTAAAAAAGCTCAACTGCATCTCCCCCCCCATATCTTTGACCTTCGCGGTCAACTCATCACTCGAATGGGATTTCTCAAGCTGTTTCAAAATTTGTTTAGAGCGGTGTAAAACCTGTGGTGGCATCCCCGCCATCTTCGCCACATGGATTCCAAAACTGTGATGACTGCCGCCCTTTACCAACGTTCGTAAAAACAATACATTGTCTTTCAGTTCTTTGACAGATACATTGTAGTTTTTAATCCGATCAAAGGTTTCGGTCATTTCATTTAACTCGTGGTAATGGGTTGCGAATAGGGTTTTGGCATGCGAGGGATGTTCGTGCAAATATTCGCTAATCGCCCACGCAATTGAGATTCCGTCATAAGTGCTGGTTCCACGTCCAATTTCATCCAAAAGTACCAAACTTCGCTCCGAGATATTATTTAATATCGAAGCGGTTTCGTTCATCTCTACCATAAAGGTAGACTCGCCCATAGATATATTATCACTTGCACCTACTCTGGTAAAAAGCTTATCAATCAACCCAATACGCGCACTTTGAGCAGGGACAAAACTTCCGATTTGAGCCAGTAATACAATCAAGGCCGTTTGGCGTAAAATGGCTGACTTTCCAGACATATTAGGCCCTGTAATCATAATAATTTGTTGGGTGGTTCTGTCTAAAAACACATCATTCGCCACATACGATTCTCCAAGAGGTAATTGCTTTTCAATCACCGGGTGACGCCCTTGTTTAATGTCCAAATCAAAAGACGCATCAATTTCTGGATAAACATAGTTGTTGTGTTGTGCCAAATATGCAAAAGCCCCCAAGCAATCCAATTGTGCAATCAACTGGGCATTTTGTTGGACTTCTAAAATGTACGAATGCATCCAAGTAACCAGCTCAGAAAACAAGGTTTGTTCGATCTCTAAAATACGATCTTCAGCTCCTAATATTTTAGCTTCGTACTCTTTCAGTTCTTCAGTGATATACCGTTCGGCATTGACCAAAGTTTGCTTTCGAATCCAGTTTTCTGGCACCTTATCTTTATGGGAATTTCTCACTTCAATATAGTAGCCAAAGACGTTGTTGGAAGCAATTTTAAGGGACGTTATCCCCGTCGCTTCACTCTCCCGTTCCAACATTTTATCTAAATAGTCCTTTCCAGAAAACGCAATCGCACGTAAACTTTCTAATTCTTCGGATGCTGAAGAAGCAATGCTATTTCCTTTGAGGATATTGACGGGTGCGTCTTCGTTAAGCGTTGCTTTAATTTTTTCTCGCAGCAACTCACAACTTTGAATTTGTTCTCCAATGCGTTTTAAATCGGCATTATCACAATGAGACGCCATGGCTTTGATCGGCACAATGGCTTCTAAAGAATTTTTCAATTGCACCACCTCACGTGGACTCACTTTCGCCGTAGCTACTTTTGAAATAAGGCGTTCCAAATCGCCCACTTGTTTGATATAATTTTGAATTTTTTGAAGCACTTCTTCATGATCCAAAAAGTATTGCACCACTTCGTGCCGTGCTTTGATTTTTTCTTGTGATTTTAACGGCAATGCCAACCACCGTTTTAAAAGGCGCCCACCCATAGGAGATATTGTGTGATCAATCACATCGATTAAGGTCACTGCATTGGCATTGGTAGAATGGTACAACTCTAAATTTCGAATGGTAAATTTATCCATCCAAACATAATCGCCTTCCAAAATGCGTTCGATACTGCTAATGTGTTGCAGCTTATGATGTTGGGTTTCTGCCAAATAATGCATCACCGCTCCAGAAGCTATAACCCCTTGCGTCAAAGCTTCAATTCCAAACCCTTTAAGTGTTTTGGTTTGAAAATGTTTGCATAGTGTTTCGTTGGCATAGTCTTCTTGAAATACCCAGTCTTCTAAGTAAAATGTGTGAAAATTAGTGCCAAAGGTCTCGTTAAAAAGCGTTCGTTTTTGTTTTTCAATAAGGATTTCACTCGGATTAAAATTTTGAAGTAGTTTTCCTATATATTCAGCCGAACCTTGTGCCGTGAGAAATTCCCCTGTAGAGACATCTAAAAATGCCACCCCAATTAATTTTCCAAAATAAACGGCTGCTAAAAAATTATTAGATTTTGAGCTTAAAACCTCATCATTTAGTGCCACTCCTGGGGTAACAAGTTCCGTAACACCTCGTTTCACAATCGATTTGGTGAGTTTTGGATCTTCCAATTGATCACATATAGCAACGCGTTCGCCGGCTTTGACAAGTTTGGGCAAATAGGTGTTGAGCGAATGGTGAGGAAATCCTGCTAATTCGGTTTCATTTTCACTGCCAGCACCACGCTTGGTTAAAATAATATCTAATATTTTAGACGCTTTTATGGCATCACTTCCAAAAGTTTCATAAAAGTCCCCTACTCGAAACAACAACAAGGCATCAGGATACTTGACCTTAATGGCATTGTATTGTTTCATTAAAGGTGTAACTTTTTTTGCTTTTTTTGCCAATAGATTTTTGATTTTTATACCTTACTTTTGTGAGGAAGTAGGAGTGCTAAAGTAATTAAATTTAGCCTTTTAATAAAACCTTAATTATTAAGATTTAAAATTGGATGCGAAAATTAGAAAATATCGAATTGGAACGCTTATCGGTCGAAGGATTTAAAGCTGTTGAGAAATCGCCTTTGATTGTAGTTTTGGATAACATTCGAAGTTTAAATAACATTGGAAGTGTGTTTAGAACCAGTGATGCCTTTCGGATTGAAAAAATTTACCTCTGTGGCATTAGCGCCACACCACCACACAAGGACATTCAAAAAACCGCTTTGGGAAGTACGGAGTCTGTGGATTGGGACTATGCTGCTAATACTTTAGAACTGGTTCAGAAATTACAAGCGGATGGCGTTCAAGTCCTCTCTATTGAACAAGCAGAAAATGCGACGATGCTTAATGAATTTGCTCCCAAAACCAACCAAACCTATGCTTTGGTATTTGGAAATGAAGTGAAAGGGGTGTCTCAAGACGTGGTGAATTTAAGTGATGCCGTGATTGAAATTCCACAATACGGCACCAAGCATTCCTTGAATATTTCGGTGAGTTGTGGAGTGGTTTTATGGGATTTGTTTAGTAAATTGAACTAAGCACACATTTGTTCTAAAATCCAGAGATAATCGACTCTATTTTTAATAAAATCGCGGTTTGAAATGTCAATGATTTTCACGTTAAACTCGGGGTGTTTTTGAATAAATTCCAAATAGCCAGCATTGATTTTATCTAAATAACTCGATTCAATTGTTTGTTCGTAATCACGTCCTCTAAGGCGGATGTTTTGCTGTAAACGTTCGGTGTTTTGATACAGGTAAATGTACAAATCGGGTCGTGCAATGTCTTTATAAACTTGATAAAATAATTTTCGATACAATATAAATTCGTCCTCACTCAAAGTGATTTTGGAAAAAATAAGCGACTTAAATACGTCGTAATCACTCACAATAAAATCTTTAAATAAATCTAACTGCGATAAATCATCAGAAATTTGTTGGTAACGGTCCGCCAAAAAAGACATTTCTAACGTAAAGGCATAACGGGTCGCATCTTCATAGAATTTTGGCAAAAAAGGGTTGTCTGCAAAACGCTCCAGAATTTTTTTGGCATTAAAATCGTGAGACATCATATGCGTCAAACTTGTTTTTCCTGCACCTATATTCCCTTCAATAGCGATAAAATTATAGTTTGAAAAATCAAAAGACTGCATCGGATTTGTCAATTGATCCTCTAAAGGCGTCAAAAGGCTCCCATCTTCACAGGTTTCGAGCAGTTTGCTAATCGTATTTTTTAATATAGGGTGTTCAAAATCGGCAGCGATATCTGCCAAAGGCTGCAATACAAAACGGCGCTGCTGCAGTCTGGGATGTGGCAACTCTAAACGTTCAGATCTTGAGATTAAACGGTCATAAAACAACAAGTCTAAATCAATGGTTCGCGAATGGTACTGACCGTCCTTGTGTCGGGTTCGACCCAAAGACTGTTCGATGGCCAATAGTTTATCCAGTACTTGTGATGCCTCAAGATGTGTAGATACTTTTAGACATCCATTAATAAAATCTGCCCCCTCAAAGCCTAAAGCAGGCGTTTGATACAATCTTGAGAGTTGATCAATACTCCCAATTTGAGTATGTATTGCATCTATAGCCGATTGAAGGTAAGTTAGTCTGTTACCTGTGTTGCTTCCAATTCCAATTAAAACCGTTTTTGCGTCCGTCATATAAACTAGCAAATTAAGTAAAAGAAAAATTAATATGATATCTTTACCAAAGTATTTATTGACAATTTACATGACGATTAAAGATCGGGTTCTCGCACGACGCATTTATTTACTTCTTGGGATATTATTTATTACTTCTTTGGTGGTATCGAATTTAATTTTTAAAAAATTCTTTTATTTCTATCCGATTGAAACGCCTATTTATGGCGTCAAATTGTTTGAAATTTCTGTAGGGATACTCCCTTATCCTATTACATTTCTAATCACGGATTTAATTAGCGAAATTTACGGCAAACAAAAAGCGAATGAAGTGGTTGTGGGAGGGGTGTTGGCCTCTATCTTTTCGATGGGAATTATTTTCATCGCAAATTTAGTGCCCGCAACGGATTGGTCACCAGTTTCAGACGGCATGTTTTCGGAGGTGTTTGGCAGCACTTCTGTTGCTGTATTGGCCAGTATGCTTGCCTATTTATTTGCTCAATTTATTGACATTCAAATTTACCACTATTGGAAACAACTCACAAAAGGGAAACACCTTTGGTTACGAAATAACTTCTCTACGTTTCTATCTCAATTTATTGATACTGCCACCGTACTACTGCTGTTGTGTTTATTTGGTGAAATTGAATGGGAATTGTTTTTAGGACTTCTCTTTGCGGGTGTTACTTTTAAAGTGATTATAGCCGCAGTGGATACGCCCTTTTTATACCTCGGCGTGTATTGGTTTAGAAAACGCTTTACGCTTGAAGTAAATCAAGAATTACAGATTGACTAAGAGATATTTAATCCCACAACAAGCCCTTCATTACTCCGTACATTAAAGACTGTATTGTCCTCAAAAATAAGGTACTGCCCTTTCAAACCTTTTAGGACTCCCGAATACAAAGGGGTTCTTGTAAGGTTCAAACTTTTTGGTTTTTCTGGGTAGTTTTGAACAGGGAATTCTAACTTAAGTGTTTTTTGATTGGCTAAAAAATAGGCTTTGGTTTCTTCTGGGATGTAGGGTTCTAAGCGGTGTCGCCAATCTTCTAGATTTTCGTCTGATGCCGATCCTTTGAGCATCTCGCGCCAATTGGTTTTATCGCTTACATATTTTTTAAGTGCAACTTCCGTAATTCCTGCCAAATAACGGTTTGGAACCTCTACAATTTCTAAGGCTTCTTGTGCCCCTTGATCAATCCAACGTGTAGGCACTTGGGTTTTGCGAGTGACCCCCACTTTCACATTGCTAGAGTTTGCCAAATACACAATATGGGGCTGTAACTGAACGCGTTTTTCGTAGTCCAAATCGCGCTCTTCTTGATTGAGGTGGGCTTTACTCAATTCGGGGCGCATGATCCAATCGGCTGCTTGTGGCAATTCAAAAAAACAAGATTTGCAAAAGCCTTGTCTAAAAATAGGGGCGTCACTGCTGCAATTCAAACATTGGTATTTAACAAAAGAAAGCGTGAGTTTCTTGTTTAATAGTTGATTCATGTTTAACACCTCATTTTCAAGCACTAGAAAATATTGTATTGGATTAGAAAACTCCGTTTCCATTTTAGTCAAAACACCTTGATACAGCATTAGCAGATTTTTATTACATTTAGCATTGTAAATATATGCATTTATATGGCAATTCCATTAGTAAATTCTGTGGCATCATGGGTTTTAAAGAAGCGATTTCATCAAATTGATTTGTTTCTAAAATATCCTCATGAGGTTCAAAATGAACTGCTTATGAATCTTTTGACAACATCAAAAGATACTGAGATTGGAACTACCTATGATTTTAAATCCATTCGAAATTATCGAGAGTTTTCACAGCGTATTCCTGTTTCGACTTACGAAGATTATCAAAACCTGATCGAACGCTCACGAAAAGGCGAAAAAAATATATTTTGGCCAAAACCAATCAAGTGGTTTGCGAAATCGAGTGGAACAACCAATTCCAAAAGTAAATTCATCCCTGTGAGTATAGACTCCTTAGAAGACTGTCATTATGCGGCGAGTAAGGATTTACTGTGTATGTATTTGAATAACAATGAAGACTCTGAACTGTTTAATGGCAAAAATTTACGTTTGGGGGGGAGTAAAGAGCTCTTTGAAGAAAACGGAACTATGTTTGGAGACTTGTCTGCAATTTTGATTCATAATATGCCTTTTTGGGCAGAGTTCAGCAGTACGCCAAGCAACAAAGTTTCTTTGATGAGTGATTGGGAATATAAAATGCAAGCCATCGTTAACGAAACAATCCATGAAAATGTGACCAGCCTTGCTGGGGTTCCTTCGTGGATGTTGGTATTACTCAACACTGTTTTAGAAACTTCTGGTAGTAAAACGATTTTGGACGTTTGGCCAAACTTGGAAGTGTACTTTCATGGTGGGGTGAGTTTTCTTCCGTATGTCGATCAATTTAAATCTATCATTCCTTCAAATTCATTTAAATATTATGAAATCTACAATGCTTCCGAAGGCTTTTTTGCCATTCAAGATCGGAACCATTCTGACGAACTTTTATTGATGTTGGATTACGGTATTTTTTATGAGTTTATCCCTATGAAAACCCATGGGAGTGCTACCGAAAAAATAATTCCTTTGTCAGAAGTTGAAATTGGTGAAAATTATGCCATTATTGTGACAACCAATGCGGGCTTATGGCGCTACAAAATTGGAGATACCGTGACGTTTACATCTGTTGCACCATATCGAATCAAAGTGACTGGAAGAACCAAGCATTTTATAAATGTTTTTGGCGAAGAATTGATCATTGAGAATACAGATAAAGCGATAAAAATAGCCACGCATAAAACGAAAAGCGAGATTGTTGATTATACGGCTGCACCCATATTTATGGAAGGAAAATCTAAAGGAGCCCATGAGTGGATTATTGAGTTTAAAACACCTCCTAAAGATGTGCCTTATTTTGTAGAGCTTTTAGATGATTCTTTAAAGTCCTTAAATTCTGATTATGAAGCCAAACGCTATAACAACATCACCCTGAATAAGCCTACGATTCATGTTGCAAAAGAAGGGTTGTTCTATAAATGGATGAAACGAAATAATAAATTAGGAGGTCAACACAAAGTCCCTCGCCTTTCAAATTCGCGACAATTTTTAGAAGAACTCTTAGAAATGAATTAAGAAACGGCTTTCAAACGTTTAATTTGAGTGCGTGTCAAATGTTTTTTGACATAGGCTTCATCAACAACCAAAGAAGTTTCATCACTGCTTGGAAGAACAAACATGGCGTCGGTTAAAATTTCTTCACATAAAGATCGTAATCCTCTTGCACCGAGTTTGTATTCAATTGCTTTTTTCACAATAAAATCTAAGGCATCATCTTTGAAAGATAACTCAATATCGTCCATTTCAAAAAGCTTTTTGTATTGCTTTACTAGTGCATTTTTTGGTTCTGTTAAAATCATTCTTAGAGTTTCTTCGTCTAAGGGGTTCATGTACGTAAGTACTGGTAACCTTCCAATAATTTCTGGGATGAGTCCAAAATCTTTTAAATCTTTTGGCGTGATGTATTGCATTAAATTTTTAGTGTCAATTTGCGCTTCGTCTTGAGTTGCTTTATACCCAATTGCTGACATATTGAGTCGTTTTGAAATATGACGATTTACGCCATCAAAAGCACCTCCAGCAATGAATAAAATATTTTCTGTGTTGACTTCAATAAATTTTTGATCTGGATGTTTACGACCGCCTTTTGGTGGCACATTTACAACCGTTCCTTCTAACAATTTCAAAAGTGCTTGCTGCACACCTTCGCCAGAAACATCGCGAGTAATGGACGGGTTGTCACTTTTACGAGCAATTTTATCAATTTCATCAATAAAAACGATGCCGCGTTCGGCTTTTTGTTGGTCATAATCGGCCGCTTGTAATAAGCGTGTAAGCATACTTTCGACATCCTCTCCTACATAACCAGCTTCGGTTAAGACCGTAGCATCGACAATCGCTAAGGGGACGTTGAGCATTTTTGCAATGGTTTTGGCCATCAGGGTTTTTCCAGTTCCTGTTTGCCCGACCATGATAATATTACTTTTCTGTATTTCGATAGCGTCCTCATTAGGCGGTTGTAGCAAACGTTTGTAGTGATTATAAACCGCTACGGACATTACTTTTTTTGTTTGCTCTTGCCCAATAATGTAGTCGTCTAAGAAGGCTTTGATTTCTTGAGGTTTTTTGAGAATAAGATCTGAAGAGAGTCCATTGTCGTTATCTTGTTTGGCTTCTTCAAGGACGATTCCATTGGCTTGTTGGATACAGCGATCGCAAATGTGCGCATCGATTCCCGCAATAAGTAAGTTGGTGTCCGCTTTTTTCTTGCCACAAAATGAACAGTCTAATTCTTCTTTTGCCATAACTGGTTTGGGTTGTTATTTTAAGCTCGTGTTAATATTTCATCAATCATACCGTATTCTAATGCTTTTTCAGATTTCATCCAATAATCACGGTCACTATCCGCATAGACTTTGTCATAGTCTTGCCCCGAATGTTTACTGATTATTTTGTAAAGTTCTTCTTTAAGAATTAAAATTTCACGTGCTGTAATTTCGATATCGCTTGCTTGTCCTTGAGCACCTCCTAAAGGTTGGTGTATCATCACCCTTGAGTGTGTCAGTCCACTTCGCTTTCCTTTAGCACCTGCACATAATAATACGGCGCCCATAGAGGCTGCCATTCCTGTACAGATTGTTGCTACATCAGGTTTGATTAATTGCATTGTGTCATAAATTCCAAGTCCTGCGTACACACTTCCTCCAGGTGAGTTGATGTATATTTGGATGTCTTTGGAGGCGTCTGTACTTTCTAAAAACAACAGTTGTGCTTGAATAATATTGGCAACTTGATCATTAATCGCTGTTCCCATAAAGATAATACGATCCATCATCAATCTTGAAAACACATCAAAAACCGCGACATTCATTTGACGTTCTTCAATAATGTTTGGTGTCAAACCCATTGGGGTCATGCTGCTTACTATTTTATCATAATATGTGCTGCTAATCCCTTGATCTTTGATGGCGAATTTTTTAAATTCATTTCCGTAATTCATAATGCTAATTTTAGGTTTTTAGACTGTAAATATAAAGCTATTTATAATTTTATTCTTGCTTTAAAGATATAAAAAAACACTTCCTAAGAAGTGTTTTTTACTTAATTATTTATAAAATTTACTTTCCATAAACTTCTTTAACGAATGCATCATAGGTTATTTTTTTATCTTTAAAATTTGCGTTTTCTTTATAAAAATCTAATAATTTCTGACTTGTTAATTGTTCAGAAATACGTTTCACCTCGTCTTGGTTTGAAAGTACACGTGCAACAATGTCTTCGATTTCCTTTTCTGTTGGGTTCATTTGACCGTACTGTGCCATTTGGGCTTTGATCATCTCTGAAGTATAAGCTTTTAAATCTTCAAAATTTACTTGAAGATTGTTGTCTACAATAAGTTTGCTTTCAATTAATTGATAACGCATACTTTTTTCTGACTTCTCATATTCCTCTTTGGCTTGTTCTTCGTTTAATTCTGTTTCGCCAGCTGTTTGTATCCATTTCTGGAGAAATTGAACAGGCAAGTCAAATTTTGTGTTTTCTACAAGATATTCAGTAACATCGTTCAAGAATTTTTGATCTGCTTGTTGAACAAATTGTTTTTCAGCGTCTTCCGTGATTTTTGCTCTCAGTTCTGTCACTGAATTTACAACTCCTGGGCTAAATAGTTTATCAAATAACTCTTGATCCAAGTCTGCTAATTCTCTTGTATTTACTTCGCTAATTGTAAAGGTTACTTGCACATCAAGTCCATGAGTCGTATCGTGATCCACCTTTAAATAGGTCATTAAATCGTGTGAATCATTAAACAATCCTTTGGTTTTGAGGGTCAATACATCATCAACCTTAGCTCCTATAAAAGCCTTAAGGTTTGATTTTCCTTTTAATTTATCTAAAGTGATGGTTGCTGTTGCCTCAATTCCTTCTGCATCATTAAAAAATACACCGGTTACTTCATCTTCTTCGCTGACCACAGTTTTGGAAACAAGTTTTCCATATTGTTTTTGAATGTTGATCAATTGATCGTCAATCATTTTTTTATCCGCAGTGATCGTATATTTAGTAAGCGCTTTTTTAGCTTTTAGTTTGATGTCAAATTCTGGACTTAATCCGATTTCAAATTCGAACGAAAAATCTTCACCTTCCCAATCCAAATCGTCTTGAGCAACTGGAAGTGGATTTCCTAAAACATCTAGTTTTTCATCTGTAAGATATTTACCTAACGCTTCTTGAAGTGTCTTATTAACTTCGTCAGCCAACACAGATTTTCCGTATTGCTTTTTAACAAGCCCCATCGGAACATGACCTTTTCTAAAGCCAGGAATGTTTGCAGTTTTGCGGTAATTTGTTAAAATTTTCTCTACGTTTTCAGAGTAATCTGCTTTTGTAATATCAATCTTAACCACGGCATTTAGCGTGTCAATAGTTTCTCTTGTAATATTCATTGTAATGAAATAAAAATTGGGTGGCAAAAATACAATATTTTTAATGCCTCACAAACATTTTTAAACTTATGTCTATCAAGTGATAAACCTGCAAACAGAATCGAAGAATTCTACTGGGTTTTCGGCATGTAACCAATGGCCTGCATTTGAAATTGTTTTGATAACCGCCGTTGGAAATTGGTGTTTTATGAGTGCCTCATCTTGAGTGGAAATATACTCTGATTTATCCCCTCTCAAAAACAGTGTATCTTTTTGGAAATTTAAGTTGGATGGTAAGGCTTCTCCTACCTCAGAAACGTTGATTTTTAGAGCTTTTAAATTGATTCGAAGTCCTAAAGCACTCGAAGAAATTCTGTAAATATTTTTCAATAAAAATTGACGTGTCCCAGCATCCGGAACATACTTAGAAAGTTGAATTTCTGCTTCTTTTCTTGACGATATTTCTTCGAAATTTAATGAGGACAATCCTTCCATAATAGCATCATGATGTACAGGATAAAATCGAGGGGATATGTCTGCTACAATTAATTTTGAAACCAGTTCTGGATAAAGAGCGGCAAAAAGCATGGCTGTTTTTCCTCCCATAGAATGGCCTAACAGAATCATATCATTTATAGTGTGCTGACTGCAATAGTTTTTTAAATCTGCTGCTAACACCTCATAATTAAATTCTGAATCGTGAAAGCTTCGTCCGTGGTTTCGTTGATCTATAAGATGCATTTGAAAGCCTAAACTCGAAAATTGCTTTGCAAGTGTTTTCCAATTATCACCCATCCCCAAAAATCCATGGAGAATTATAAATGGCTTGCCCTCTCCTATAATATTGGAATGTAAATCCATTACTTTAATTTGTTCAAATACATATTAATAACATTATCTATCCCTAAATAAAGACTCTCGGAAATGAGGGCATGTCCAATAGAAACTTCCAACAATCCTGGAGTATTTTCTTTAAAAAACTGAATGTTCTCAAGTGATAAGTCGTGACCTGCGTTCAGTCCTAATTCCAGTTGCAAAGCGCGTTCTGCACATTCTGTATAGGGCAGCATTGCAGCTTTATTTCCAAGTGAAAATTGATGAGCAAACGCTTCGGTATACAGTTCAATCCGGTCGGCACCTGTTGCTTTGGCACCTTCAACTTGTTTGAGTGTTGGATCTAAAAATACCGATGTTCGGATGTTATTTTGTTTAAATTCCTGAATGACTTCGGTTAAAAACCCTTTATGCTTTAGGGTATCCCAACCTGCATTGGAGGTAATGGCATCTTCTGCATCAGGAACTAAGGTCACTTGAGTTGGTTTGATTTTAAGAACCATATCTATAAAGTCTGGAATGGGCTTTCCTTCAATATTATATTCGGTATATACGACTGATTTTAAATCATAAGCGTCCTGATAACGTATGTGGCGTTGGTCGGGACGGGGATGAATTGTGACCCCTTGAGCTCCAAACTCTTGGACATCTTTAGCAAACTGAACGACATTTGGAGTATTGCCACCTCTAGAATTTCGTAGAGTTGCAATCTTATTAATATTTACGCTTAACTTGGTCATTAAAAAATTAAATTTGCAACAAAAATACAAAGTACTTAACGCTTAAAGTATATAATTTTTGATTAATTTGCATCTGATTAAAATGAACTCATGGCTTTAAATCAATTTATAATAAATGATCTAAATCCTGCAAGTCCTGAAACACTTGTAGAGGAATTACAGACCATTTTTAAGCAATTAACCTATTCACATGTTCCTGTTTTAAAGGAACAGGTCTATCTGGGATGTTTATCAGAAACAGATGTGTATTGTTTTGAACCCCAACAGTCCGTGTCAGAAGTACTCTATGCTATTGAAGGTTTTTTTGTACGCGATTCTTCCGTATGGCTCGATATCTTGGAGGCTTTTGCACAAAACAACAGTAACATCATGCCAGTATTGGATGCAGAAAATAATTATCTCGGCTATTACCAATTAATTGATATTATTTCATTGTTTAATAGAACACCTTTCTTTTCAGAGCCGGGTGGTATAGTTGTAATTGAAAAAGGTCATAATGATTTTTCGTTTAGCCAAATTAGTCAAATTGTAGAATCCAATAATGCCAAATTATTGGGCGCTTTTATCTCAAAAACCGAGAATGATTTGAGCCAAATTACACTTAAAATTGGAAACGTTGGACTAAGTGCTATTTTACAAGAGTTTAGACGCTATGGATATACCATTATTACGGGTCACGAAGACGACACCTTTTTACAAACGCTTAAAGAACGATCGACATATTTAGACACCTATTTAAATCTTTAAGCGATAAAATCAATTCAAATGAAAATAGCTGTTTATGGCCCCCTTTTTAATGAGCGTTCAAAAAGTACAATTCAAACCCTTATTTCGTATTTAAAAAGACGAGATGCAGCTGTTTTTTTTGAAAAAAATTTTCATGCGTCTATTGCATCGGATTCTGATATTGATCTCAAGGCATATGCGTCTACTACTTTTGAAATTTTAGATGCCTCGTTTGATTTACTAATCAGTATTGGTGGTGATGGAACTATTTTAAGAGCCATTACCTTTGTAAAAGATTTAGAAATTCCAATTGTAGGAATTAATACGGGACGTTTAGGGTTTTTAGCGACCATTCCTATGAACACCGTTCAAGAAGCGATGGATGAAATTTTTGAAGGAAATTATAGAATTTCGAAACGCAGTTTGCTAACTATTGAAGTCGACGCTAAAAACACGTCTTTAGACTTAGACTTCGCATTGAATGAAATTGCTGTCAGTCGAAAAAATACAACCTCTATGATTTCTGTTGAAACATGGTTAGACAACGAATATCTAACATCTTATTGGGCTGATGGACTCATCGTTTCTACACCTACGGGTTCAACCGGTTATTCATTAAGTTGTGGAGGCCCTGTTATAATACCAGAATCTGACAGCTTGGTATTGACCCCCATTGCACCGCACAATCTTAATGCACGACCCTTAGTAATCTCAAGTGATAAGGTTATAAAATTGAAAGTCAGTGGTCGTGAAGATCAGCACCTTGTTTCATTAGATTCAAGAATAAACACCTTAGAAAACAATACCACAATAACCATTCAAAAAGCGCCTTTTTGCATCCATATGATCGAACTAAAAGACGATGGGTTTTTGGAAACCCTTCGAAAAAAACTACTATGGGGCGCAGACCCTCGGAATTAGGCAATATATCTTTAGAAATCAAGTTTAATGGTAAGCAAGAAAACAAATTGTTTTGTTGCAGGTCGAAATTATTATATTTGCACTCTTAAAGTTAGTATGAAAACAAGTTTATACCTTATGTATTTCCTTCTGATTTCGAGTTTGGGATTTTCTCAAACCTACGAAATTGGTGGGTTTTTAGGGGGTAGTAATTTTATTGGAGATGTAGGATCGACTAAATTTGTGAATCCGAATAAACTTGCGTTTGGAGGTCTCTTTAAATGGAATAGAAGTCCAAGACACGCTTTCAGGGCGAGTTTTACATATAGCACATTGTCCGCCAACGATGCGTTATCGAGTGATCCTCGACGAAAATTACGAGCCTATAGTTTTAAAATGGACGTCCTAGAAGCCTCTATTGGTATCGAGTTTAATTTTTTGGATTTTGATTTACACGCAGCAACGCCTATGTCTACTCCTTATATTTTTACGGGAATAAGCATGGTCAATCATCCAAATTTTTATTTCACAAGTCTAGATTTAGTTTCTGAAAAAACAAGAAGTAACGCCTTTGGGATTCCGATTACTCTTGGCTTCAAAACAACTTTGACACGATTTATTATACTCGCTTTAGAAGTTGGAGCCCGTTATACATTTTCTGATGAGATAGATGGAAGCGAGCCAGATGCAGAGGAATTAAAAAAAATTGTGCGTTTTGGAAATTTTAACAACAACGATTGGTACGTATTTAGCGGTTTTACCTTAACTTACACTTTTGGCAGAAAGCCATGTTATTGTAATTTTTAATATGAGTCTAAAATCTAATATACACCCTCAAAATCTCCCTAAGCACATTGCCATTATTATGGATGGAAATGGACGTTGGGCAAAAGAAAAAGGCCAACTTAGGGTCTTTGGACATGAAAATGGCACAAAGTCCGTTAGAACTACCGTTGAGAGCTGTGCCGAACTTGGTATTAAGAATTTAACCCTGTATGCTTTCTCTACAGAAAACTGGAATCGACCAAAATTAGAAGTAAAAACATTGATGCAGCTTTTGATTTCTTCTTTAAAAAAAGAAATGAGTACGATGCAAAAAAACAGCATTCGATTAAATGCGATAGGAAATCTTGAACATCTTCCAACACGTGTTCGTAAGGAATTACTACATGTAATCGATGAAACCAAGAACAATACTCAAATGACTTTAACTCTTGCATTAAGCTATGGTTCTAGAGCTGAACTTGTAAATGCAACCAAACAGATTTGTGAGAAAGTTAAAAATAATATAATTTCAGTAGAAAATATTGATGAACCGCTAATTAATCAGCATCTTTACACCCAAAATTTGCCAGATGTCGATTTATTAATTCGCACAAGTGGTGAAAAACGTATCAGTAATTTCCTGTTATGGCAAATTGCCTATGCAGAATTATATTTTATTGATGTATATTGGCCAGATTTTACAAATGAAAATTTGTACGAAGCTATAATAAATTATCAAAAAAGAGAAAGACGATTTGGAAAAACAAGCGAACAGCTTCATTAATAAAGCTTTTAGATACATAAATACAACACTTTGCTTTTGCTTACTAATAAGCAGTTTTGTACTATTTTCCCAAGAAATAAAACCAAAAACATCAACGTTTACCATTGCTGACATCACTGTCAGTGGCGACACCTCCTATGGATCTGAAACCATAATTACCTACTCCGGCTTGAAAAAAGGGGAGGCTGTAATTATACCAGGGGGCGTCAAAATAAGTGCTGCTATAAAAAAATTATGGGATTCTAACTTGTTTAGCAGTATAGAAGTGTTTGTCACAAAAACCGAAGGAACGGCCGTTTACTTAGAAGTTGCCTTAAATGATTTACCAGAATTAAAAGAGGTCAAAGTTGTAGGTGTCAAAAAAGGGAAAATTAAAGAGATCATTAAAGAAAATAATCTTACTCCCGGAGTTAAGGTTACTGAAAACCTCATTACCACTACCAAAAATTATCTTGAAAATAAGTATCGAAAACTTGGGTTTTTAAATGCCAAAACAACCGTTTCAACGACCAAAGTTGTGGATTCTATTAAAAAGTCACGAGTTGATATGCTTGTACGAATTGACCGAGGTCAAAAAATAAAGGTTAAAACTATTGCTTTTGAGGGTACTGGGAAGCTCAGGGACAAACAACTTCGTAAAGCAATGAAAAACACGAAGAAAAAAAATATTTTTCGAGTATTCAAGCGCTCTAAATATATAGAAGCCGATTATAAAGAAGATTTACAAAGCGTAGTCGATAAATACAAAGAAAAAGGATACAGAGATTCACGAATTTTATCGGATACACTTACGGTTAATAATGACAATACTATAAGTTTAAAAATAAGCATAGAGGAAGGTGAAAAATATTATTACGGATCTATTAATTTCTTAGGCAATACGATTTACTCCGATGAACAACTGAACCAAGTTTTAAAAATTAAAAAAGGAGATACTTACAACGGAATTGAATTAGAAAAAAGAATCGCAGATAGTTCTGATCCTGATGCATTTGATTTAACAAATTTATATCAAAATAACGGCTATTTATTCTCTACAATTACCCCTGTTGAAGTAAGTACGGATGGAAACATCATTGATATGGAAATTCGTGTGACCGAAGGAAAACCTGCATACTTCAAAAATATCAGTGTTTCTGGAAATGATAAAACAAATGATGCTGTTATCTACAGAGAATTACGAACACGACCTGGGCAATTATATAGCAAAAGCAATATTGTAAGAACGATCCGTGAACTTGGTCAGCTTGGCTATTTTGATGCACAGCAAATCTCGCCAGATTTAAAAAATGTAAATCCTACTGATGGAACTCTAGACGTTGAATATACTGTTGTTGAAAAAGGGACAAGTCAAATTGAATTACAAGGTGGTTATGGTGGTGGTGGATTCATAGGAACATTAGGACTTTCATTTAATAATTTTGCTATTAAAGATCTTTTCAATAAAAAAGCTTATAAGCCCTTTCCTATGGGTGATGGTCAAAGTTTAGCATTGCGTTTACAAGCCAGTAGATTTTTTCAAACATATAGCTTATCATTTACAGAGCCTTGGTTAGGAGGTAAAAAGCCTGTGCAATTTTCTTCATCCCTATCTCAAACCAAACAATTTTTATACAATCCTGCTACTAGAGATGCCGATAAAAATAGAAGTTTCAATATTACAGGACTCACGCTTGGAATTGCTAAAAAACTATCCGTTCCAGATGATTACTTTGTGTTATCGCAAGCGGTGAGCTTCCAGTACTATGATTTGAACAATTACAACACTGGTCTATTTACATTTGGAAATGGAAATTCTAACAACTTGGCATATACCGTTGGATTGAGCCGAAACAATACATTTAACGATCCTATCTACCCCGAAGGAGGTTCTAGTTTTAGCTTAACTGCAAAGCTAAGCTTCCCATACTCTTTGGTGAATAATGTAGATTATGCTACTTTGAAAAGAGAAAGAGAAGCTCAAAATGATCTTATTCAACAATATGCCTCAACAGATCTTCCAGATGCATCTGAAATAATAAGTGCAGCATCAGAACGAATTGGAGAAATTGATCAAGAACGTTATAAGTGGTTAGAATTTTATAAAATTAAATTTAAAGGCGAATGGTACACCAAGTTGGCTGGAAAGTTAATTCTAAGACCTGCCTTTGAATTTGGATTTCTTGGCGCTTATAACAACGATAGAGGTGTGATTCCTTTTGAACGTTTCTTTCTGGGTGGAGATGGTTTAGGAAACTTTAGTCTGGATGGTAGAGAAGTTATTGCATTAAGAGGCTATCCAAATCAATCCCTTTCTAGTCAGGATGGAGGGTCAATTTACAATAAGTTTTCTCTAGAATTGAGACACCCTATTACACTTGCACAACAAACAAAAATATATGCGCTTGCCTTCTTGGAAGGAGGCTCTTCTTATAATAATTTCGATGATTTTGATCCCTTCGTAATCAAACGATCGGCAGGAGTTGGTTTACGACTCTTTATGCCTGCTTTTGGATTGTTAGGAATTGATTTTGGACATGGATTTGATCCATTACCAGGAGAAACATTCAAAAGTGGGTGGCAAACACACTTTATTATAGGGCAACAATTTTAGTGTTTGGTATGATAATTTCTATATAACAAACAGAATGAGTGGAGTTGATTTGAAATATTTTAAAATATAATTCGTTAATTTGAATAACATATATTAGAATCCTATTCCAATAATTTGAAACCAATATAAAATTGAGATGAATTTGTTAACTTTAAATTCCTTAAAACTGACACCCTTTAAAAAAGCATATCTTTTATTTTTTTTATGTCTAATGGGGACCTCTATATATGCACAAAGAAGTGTGCGTATCGGCTATATAGACACTGAGTATATTCTAGAAAATATCACTGAATACTCTGAAACTAATGCACAATTAGATTCTAAAATCCAGCAATGGAAAAGCGAAATTGAAACCCGATTAACAGAACTTGAGGATCAAAAAAAACAACTCAATAATGAGCGTATTCTTCTAACCAACGAACTCATTTCTGAACGTGAGGAAGATCTACAAATCATTGAAAATGAAATTATTGAGTATCAACAAAAACGTTTTGGTCCAAATGGAGATTTGATGATTCAAAAAAAGCTACTCATACAACCTATTCAGGATCAAATTTTTGCGGCGGTTCAAGAAATTGCTGCCACCAAAAAATACGATTTTATATTTGATAAATCTGCCGATGTCGTTATGCTGTATTCTGCAGACCGTTATGACATTAGCGAGCAGGTATTGCGTACCATTAACAGGTCTTCTAACAGAAAGCAAGTTGATTCGAGAAAAGAGCGTAAAGAAGCTGAAGAAGAAGAAACAATCGTTGAAGTAGAAAGCACCAAAGATGAACGTCAAAAATTATTAGACCAAAGAAAAGCAGATCGCGAAGCATTGTTAGAAGAAAAGCGACAAAAGAAATTAGAAGCTCGTGAAGCAAGAAAAAAAGAAGTAGAAGCAAAAAAACAAAAAGCACTAGAGAAACGTGCCAAGGCAAAATCTGACAAAACAAATACGGAAACAGAACCTAAAACAGAACCAGAACCTAAGGATAGTGATGAAAAATCTTCAGCTACCGAAAAGACTGAAAAAGTTGATCCAAGAGAAGCGCGTAAAAAAGAACTCGCAGCTAAAAAACAAAAAGCATTAGAAAAACGTGCTAAGGCAAAAGTGACTAAAGCAACTCCTAAAACAACAACCACAGAAGATTCCAAAGTGAATAATGACAGAGAAGCACGAAAAAAAGCATTACAAGAAAAGAAAGAAAAAGCATTAAAAGAGCGAAAGGAACGACTTGAAGCTCTTAAGAGAAAAAGAGACAGTATTAGAAACAATAAATAAATTTAAATTATAAAACACAATTACAATGAAACACTTAAAATCACTTTTATTAGCGACTACATTATTTGCTGCAACAAGTTTTACAGCGCAAGCCCAAACTAAAGTTGCACATATTAATACACAGGAACTAGTAGAGTCAATGCCCGAAATGCAAAGTGCAAAAGCAGAACTAGAAAAATTGGCTAAAACTTATGAAACCGATATTCAAGCAATGGCCACTGAATTACAAAATAAAATAAAGCAATACGATAGTGAGTCTTCTACCAAAACAGACGAAGAAAATGGAAAACGTTTACAAGAAGTTCAAGGAATGGAACAAAGTATTCGTCAATACCAAACGCAAGCACAGCAAGACTTACAGAAAAAAGAGTTTGATCTCTTAAAGCCAATTACTGAAAAAGCTAAAAATGCGATCCTTAAAGTTGGAAAAGCTAAAGGATTCGATTATGTACTTGATGCTTCTCAAGGGCAAGGCGTAATCTTTGCTGGTGGGACTGACTTATTAGTTGACGTAAAAACTGAACTAGGGTTTTAATAAAACACCTCTCAAATAATCTATAAAAAGCTGCATCTATTAGAGCAGCTTTTTTATTTTTGTAATATATGAGTTCAGAATCCATTGGTATATTTGATTCGGGGGTGGGAGGCCTTTCTATTTGGAATGAAATCCATTTATTGCTTCCTATGGAGTCTACTATATATCTTTCGGACTCAAAACATGCTCCATACGGCCCTAAAGGGAAAGAAGCCATCATTGAGCTTTCAATTAAAAATACAGAGTGGCTTATTAATCAAGGCTGTAAGCTGATTGTTGTGGCTTGTAACACTGCCACAACCAATGCTATTGACACCTTAAGAAAAAACTATTCCATTCCCTTCATTGGAATTGAACCCGCTATTAAACCCGCAGCACTGCAATCAAAATCTAAAGCTATAGGGATTTTGGCAACCAAAGGAACGCTTAGCAGTCAATTGTTTCACGAAACCTCACAGCTATACTCAAGTAATTTATTAGTGGTAGAACAAGTGGGGGACGGAATTGTAGAGCTCATTGAAAATGGCGCATTGTATTCTGATCAAATGAAACATTTACTTCAACGCTACCTCCAACCTATGCTTGATGCTAAAATTGATTGTTTGGTTTTAGGGTGTACACATTATCATTTTTTAACTCCAATTTTAAAACAGTTATTACCTGAATATGTAAATATTATTGACTCTGGGAAAGCCGTTGCTAGACAAACAAAATCAATCTTAGAGAGTCATTTCTTACTAAACACTGAAGCTTCTATAGAACAGAATCGTTTTTATACAAATGGAACCACTAAAGTGATTGACTCACTTCTGAAATCAGAAACAGCACGTATAAAAAAAATAGAGTTTTAACTTTAATTTACACTTGGACATTCACAGTCGTATTTTTCTTTCTTACAGCCAAAGTTGTACCCTAAAGTAATTTGATGGTATCCACCGTTATTAAAAACAACCGAATTTGCTTGGTATGAATATGTGTAAGCAAACATGAAATTATTATATTCCGCTCCTACAATTGGGGTGAAATATTGAAGTTTTTGACTGCTTATTCCTGAGCCTGTAGTAAATTCAGCACCATCAAAACTTCGTCTGTAAGAGATTCCCGCAAAAAGGGTTCCGAAATCTAACTCTTTATAGGATTTAAAATTAACGTCAATAAAGGATTCTTTGGTAGCATCTTTATAGGCAAACATCAAAGAGGGCTCAAAACTCCAGTCGCTCCCAAATTTAGAAAATACATTTCCAGCAGAAAATAAATACGTTCTAAGGTTATCATAACGTACGCCTTGTTCATTGATATTGACCCCTTCGTTAGCTAAAACATTTTTGACGGTTGCATGTGCATAAAAATTAATAAAGTGATAAGAAAATCCAAAATCAATATTAAAGTCAGACGAACTTTGCTCAATTCCTGCAATAATAGGATCAAACTCCACAAAAGCAGTTTCATCTAACTTATATTGAATCAATCCCGCACTCAGTCCAAATGACAACATGTTTAAGTCAATGGTGTTTCTGGAAAACATTAAATGATGTGCATAAGTCAGATAAGCCCCCGTTTGAGAATGGTATCCGTTTTTGTCATTAAAGAAAATGGCCCCAACTCCAGAAGGAGAGTCTCCGATTCGTCCATTTATACTCATCGTTTGTAAACTTGGAGCATTTTCATCTCCAAACCACTGTTGACGCCCTGTAAGTCTAATTTTATTACAATTAGAAACACCTGCCATTGAAGGATGAAGCAAATAATAGTTATCCGTTAAATAATCGGAATATATTGGTAAGCCTTCTTGCGCACTAACAGAGTGAGTGAAAACCCCTAAAATGGCAATAAAAACAAGCTTATTAAATACTGTCATAAATATTATCTTTTGAGCGTAAAATGTGCTCTAAATTGGTTATTTTTCGCTGTTACGGGATCTATATAATCCAACACAAACCAATAATCACTTGACGGAAGTTGTACACCATTAGAAGTTCCATCCCACCCCTCACCTTTTGGACTAATTTGTTTTAATAATTTTCCGTAACGGTCAAATATATAAATTTTTGAGCGAGATTTCATAGTCATTCCAACGATATTCCATGTGTCGTGATATCCATCGCCATTTGGTGTGAAAAATTTTGGGAAACCTATCACTATTTTTATCTGATGAATCTCATTACAGTTTAATAGATCCCGCACATAAATAACATGTTCCCCTATCCTCACATTTTCAAATAGTGTCTCTCGCTGCCAGGGACCATAATCTACTCGGTACTCATATACGCCTGTTCCAACAACGCTCACTTCCAGTCTATTATTGTCTGAAAATACGGGGGATAGTAATGTGACGTCTATGCTTTCGGGAGGATATGAACTTACAACTTCGGTACTGGCTGGTATGCGACATCCAGAGACTCGATTGGTTGCTAGTACAGTGTAGATGCCTTCTGAACTTGGAGAAAAGGTGGAGCTGGTGGCGCCTGATATTATAAAACTGCTGGGGTCAGAATCAACTTGTTCGATGCTGCCTTTGTACCATTGAAAACTGTAAATATCGCTGCTTAATTGGGTGTCAATGGGTGGAGTTGGTAAAAATGTTTGGGTTACTGGACTGATCACCTGATCGTCTTTGTTTAAACAGATGACATAACGGTCTAAAATGTCAATTTCTGGGACGGGATTAACGATAAGGGTTAATGGTACTACTCTAAAGCAGGGATTTAATTTTGGTTTAACTCGAACATAAATATTCTGGGTTCTAATGGTAGTATTTTCAAAATTGGTGGGATCTGCAATAGTATTTGTGTTTCCATATTGCGCATCTATTTCATCTTCATAGTAGCTGATATCAAAGTCTGCAGGGTTTAATCCGTTCAAAATTTCGGATTCTCGTAAGCTAAGATCAAAATAATCAAAGCCATTATTGTCTATTTCACATTCCTCTAATGGAGATGGGCTGGTGTTTAAATTTGAATATAAAATGGTGGTTAATTCTAAGGGAATCGTTTTGGCACATTGGTTGGGAGCTGTGGCGAGCACGAGAATTGTTTTTGTGAGTGTGTTGCTTGCATAACTTGTTGGATCAGGAATTGGATTGTTAATATCTAAATCTTGTTGGGATTCAAAATAGGTTAAAACAATAGACGAGTCATTGTTTGTGATTTGAGATGCTCGGAGTGTTAAATCATAAATGGCGGCTGTTTGATCGCTACAATTTATGATTGGATCGGGAGTAAACAGAATGGAATTCTGGTTTACTTGTATCTCAAAATTCATATCGGTACGTACACATTCACGCTCATCTAAGTTCATGTTGTTGTCTGGATCAAATTGGGCACGTACATAAATGGTTTGTGGGTTTGAAATATTTGGGTACATGCTTGGATTGGGGATGGGAATATTGTTTATCGCATCTTGTTCACTCAAGTGATAGCTAATCAAAATAGGGGTTGATTGACCTCCAATGAGTTCTGGTTCTTTGCTCGTTAAGTCAAAAAGGGTTTGATTCGTGTCGCTACACAACGTATAATCTGAAATTGTGTTTTTGTTTGGAAGAGGATCAACATTTAGGGTAATGTGATGCCCTAGTCCTAAACAGGCATTGACGTCATTGCTATCAACTCGAACGTAGATATTTTGAGTGATAGGGCTAGTGGTATTTCTATGATTAGAGATGTCTGAGATTGGATTGGCTTCTGCCAAGGCATCTGCCTCAGAAAGGTAATACGTAACAGTCAGGTTTTGATTGGTTGGAAGTTGCGCAAGGACTTGAGCAGTCGCATCACTAAAATCAAAGGCAGCGACTCCGTTGGAATTGTCATTGTCAACCTGAGCATCATCACAAACAAAATATTCTAATTGAAAGGAGATGGGGTCTAAGAGAGTTGCTCCTACCACTAGATTGATTTTTGAGGTTCTAAAACAACCGTGTATTGTTTCGACTCTTGCATAGACAATACTGTTGACTGGGGTTGGGTTGGTGTAGATGGTGGGGGTAACTATTTGATCGGATAAAAGTCCTGTTTCTGCATGAGATTCGGTAAGGTAGAAAGTGAAAGTTTCATTTAAATAATCCGTGGATATGAGTTGATTGGCTTCAGTTAGGTTAAAGTTGGTGATGCCATCGGTGTCGGTGTCGCATTGTTTGAGTGTAACATCTGAATTCACTACGGGTCGTGGATTTACTATGAGTTGAAAGCTGCTGGTGCCAAAACAGTCGGTATTTAGTTTGTTTTCGAGTCGTGCATAAATAACTTGTGGGTTGCTGCTGTTTTGAATGGGTGCTGTGATTTCGGTACCAACAAGACCGGCATCCGCAGCGGCCTGATCGTAATAGAATTTAACATCATAATCAGAAGCTAATTGTGAACCCAAAACCTCAGATACCTTGGTACTTAAATCAAATTCTACAATACCATTGGTGTCATCGCCATCCATAGCATCATCACAAAGACTGATGTCATTGGGAGTGTTTGCTACGGGTTGGGATTGGAGTTCGATAGTAAAACTAACTACTCTATAACAACTTTGTGTTGTATCCGCAATACGCATCCAAATAGTTTCTGTAACTAAAGTGTTTTGATATGGAATTGTAAGTGGATTCAAATTACCTTCTGCATTCGCCTGACTTGTATGGTAGCTAATTGGAAAATTTGCCGCTGTTTGACTTCCTAAAATTAAGGCCTCATTAGATGAAAAATCAAACTCTTCTGTTCCGTTACCATCTGTTTCACATAATAAAATATCTTCAGGTGGAGTTGTGATTTCTGGAGGGGTTGTAAATTCAATAATGACTTCATCAGTTGATTCACAGCTATCATTTAAAGTTACTTTATAACTATACGTACCATCCGTAGAGACTTCTATTGTAGCGTTCGTTTCACCTGCGATTACTGTCCCATTTTTGAACCACTCAAACGTAACTCCAAAAATGGTGAGGTTTGCATCTAAAGTAATGGGTGTTCCGGCGCATCCTGGGTAGCCATTTACAATAAGGCGGTCAACCCCTAAATCACCTCCAATGTTAAAACTGCCGCCTTCAATAAAAATGGCTGAATCCCATGCATTATCTCCTTGATCTGCAACAACGAGTTTTATTTCATACGTAACTCCTGGAGTAACAGCCGAGGAAGCTGTTAAAGCTTTTGTACGCCCTCCATAGTTGGTGTTTCCTACATCATAACCCTCAAAATATTCTGTGTTGGCTCTGCAAGAAGGAGCGTCGTTTATATTCCTTACACTAACGGGAGTTCCATCTGGTAGAACCGCTAAATTCGTGTAAGTTGTCGCCCCAACTTCTCGTAATAAAAATGCAAAACTGTCTGCATAAGTGCACTCTGTACTCCTATCATACTCTTCAGAGGCCATTATAAATCTAAACTCAATTGAATCCACTTGGGGAGTGAAGTTAAATTTAATAAATGTCGCATCTTGAGTGTTCAACTGACCTAAAGCGGCTTCCAAGTCAGAATCTCCAGAAGCTCCATTCTGGTGATCTATCACATTAGGATTTGTTGTATTCCCCGCTGGAAAGGCTCTCCCTGTCGTTAAAACCACTCCCTCATCAAATGGGAATGTACTTCCTGGTGGTTTTTTAAAATAGCCATAACTTTTGGTTGTTAAATCTCCTGGAGCACCATTTACTTGGAACGTGAAAGTATCTGCCGCAGAACAGGAACTTGAAATCATGACATTTTTAATGAGATCTTCTGGACCATAGCTAGATTGAGGATCGGCAGAATCATTAATACTGAGAATCTGGGCAGATCCAATGGAAAATACGCATAGTGCTAGGAGTGAAAATAGGAATTTCATTCATATATTTAAATGGGTACACTTCAAATATACAGAAAATTCTTTATTACCTTTGCTAAAATTATACTAATGAAAAAAATAACCGTTTCAATTCAGGAGACTAGTAATCCAAAAATTATAAAATTTGAAACAGATTCATTCCTAACAAAATATGAGAGTTTTGAGTTTTCAAATATTGATGAGGCTAAAAATTCTCCCTTAACCCAACAACTTTTTCACCTTCCTTTTGTAAAGAAAGTGTATGTCTCTGGCAACTTTATTGCTATTGAACGTTATGATATTATTGAGTGGAGTGCTGTCCAAAAAGAAGTTGGAGAACAGATCGAGAATTACCTAAATGAAGGCGGTGTTGTTATTTTAAATGAAGCCAAAAAGAAAAACCCAGTAACTGTGTATGCAGAAAGCACTCCAAACCCTGGAGTTCAAAAATTTGTAGCGAATAAAAGTTTAGTTTCTCAAACATTTGAATTTACATCTATTGAAGAGGCTAAATTATCGCCTTTTGCAACCGCACTCTTTCAGTTTCCTTTTGTAAAGGCGGTTTTTATCGATAAAAATTATGTGTCCATCACAAAGTATGATATTGTAGAATGGGAAGCCATTACACTCGAACTTAGAGAGTTTATGAAATCCTATATTGAAGACGGTAAAGAAATGGTGTCTGCTGTTGCTGCACAGGTTTTGAAAAAAACAACGGCCCAATTGGACGGAGCTTATGAAGCCTTAGATGATACCTCAAAAGAGATTATTAATATTTTAGAAGAACACATCAAACCAGCCGTTGCCAGTGATGGGGGGAATATTGTATTTGAATCGTATAATGCCACAACAAAAACAGTAAAGGTCATTTTACAAGGTGCTTGTAGTGGGTGTCCATCCTCTACCTTTACCCTTAAAAGTGGTATTGAGGCCATGCTAAAAGAAATGTTAGCGGGGCGCGTGGAAATTGTTGAGGCTATAAATGGATAGTTCTCTAAATTAAAACTGAACTATTTCTAAAAAAACTCTGAGATTTTCTTTCCAATACTACTTCCAATAGCGATGCCCATACCACCCATTCGAACACCACAATACACATTGTTTGAAAGCTGTTTTACAATTGGCTTTTTTTGAGAACCAACACCCATAATTCCCGACCAGCGGTGCTCAATTTCAAACTCCCTATCGGGAAGAATTGTATTTTTAAGCAGTGCTTCTAAAGCATTTTGAATCCGTTGCGTTTGAGAAAAATCGGTAGTGTTTTCTGTCTTAAAATCTAAATTTCGACCGCCTCCTAATAGAATTCGGCTATCAATATTTCTAAAATAATAATACCCACAATCTAAATGAAACGTTCCTTTGATGTGTAAGTCCTTCAGCGGCTTGGTAATTAAAACTTGAGCTCGTGCTGGCTGTACATCTTCATTAATCAATTGTCGTGTAAACCCGTTTGTTGTTAAAATCAGTTTCGCAGAAGAAAACTCAAAATAATTCGTTTTGATGATTACATTATTGAACTGTTCCGTATAAGTTTCCACCATACTATTATTTAAAATAATGACCCCCTGCTCCTGAGCTTTTTTAATTAATGCCTGCATCATTTTGCCCGTATCTATTTGGCCTTCAAATTGATTTCGTATGTAGTTGTTTTGAACGTTTTTAAAGTCAAAAATATTAGAAACATTTGAAAATACAGTCTCATTAAAAATTGGTTTTAAAAGCCTATTGACTTCCTCCATTCTTTGTAAACAGTGTTCATAAAGACTGTCGTCTTTTTCTAAAAACAATTCATAACCCCCCAACTGCTGATAGGACAATGCGGCGTCTCCAAGAGTGTTTCTCAAAAGCTGAAGCCCGTTGTGTCGTTGGTTAACAAGTTCCACAACCTCTTCTGTTGTGTGGGATTGTAAATCATGTAAAATTTCACTCAGACTCCCAAAACAAGCAAAGCCCGCATTTTTAGTGCTTGCTCCTTGAGGAAACAAACCTTTTTCGAGAATGACTATTTTGGAACTTGGCCTCTTTTTTTTAAGATAAATTGCGGTGCTTAAACCTACAATTCCACTCCCAACAATCGTATAATCGACTTTGTTTAACCACGTTTTTTGTTCCCAATAGGATAAATTCATGAGCTAAAATTACAAATTTTTTATTGGAGGATTTTATGCCCTTTTTTAGAATAAAAAAAAACTCCGAAACAAGTTCGGAGTTTATAAGTTAAGCATTTTCAATACTCTTCATTTTGAAGTCTTCCATAAATTTAGTAGTATAATTACCGGAGACATAATCTGGATGATCCATTAACTGACGATGAAATGGAATGGTGGTTTTAATCCCTTCAATTACAAATTCATCTAAGGCACGTTTCATTTTACTAATCGCTTCTTCTCGTGTTTGAGCGGTTGTAATTAGCTTCGCAATCATAGAATCATAATTCGGAGGAATACTATACCCTGCATATACATGAGTATCTAAACGAACCCCATGCCCACCAGGGGAATGTAAGGTGGTTATTTTCCCCGGAGACGGTCTAAACTCATTAAATGGATCTTCCGCATTAATTCGACACTCTATTGAATGTAATTTTGGTATATAATTTTTTCCAGAAATCGTTATGCCAGCTGCTACGGATATTTGTTCGCGTATTAAGTCAAAATCAATTACTTGTTCGGTAATTGGATGCTCTACTTGGATCCGTGTATTCATTTCCATAAAAAAGAAATTACGATGTTTATCCACTAAAAACTCAACGGTTCCAGCGCCTTCGTACTTAATGAATTCTGCAGCTTTCACTGCGGCCTCTCCCATCTTCTTTCTAAGGGCGGGCGTCATAAAAGGGGACGGTACTTCTTCTGTTAATTTTTGGTGACGGCGCTGAACTGAGCAATCTCTTTCTGATAAATGACAGGCTTTTCCTTTCGAATCGCCTACAATTTGAATTTCAATATGTCGTGGTTCTTCAATGAGTTTTTCCATGTACATATCATCATTTCCAAAGGCAGCTTTAGATTCCTGCCTGGCAGCATCCCAAGCCTCTTTAAGATTTTCTTTTTCCCAAACAGCACGCATCCCTTTTCCTCCACCTCCGGCAGAAGCTTTCAACATTACAGGGTAGCCCGTTTGTTTCGCTATTTTGACACAGTCTTCAAAAGTTTCTATAACACCATCACTTCCAGGAACACAAGGAACACCGGCGGCTTTCATCGTTGCTTTGGCATTCGCTTTATCTCCCATACGGTCTATCATTTCTGGAGAAGCACCAATAAACTTGATACCGTGTTCTTCACAAATCTTAGAAAAACGAGCATTTTCAGATAAAAACCCATAACCAGGATGAATTGCATCCGCATTCGTGATTTCTGCTGCTGCTATAATATTAGAAATTTTTAAATAGGATTCACTACTGGGAGCTGGTCCTATACAAACCGCTTCGTCTGCAAATTTTACATGCAGACTTTCAGAATCTGCTGTCGAGTAGACAGCAACGGTTTGGATGCCCATTTCTTTACACGTTCTTATAACTCTTAGAGCTATTTCGCCACGATTGGCTACTAGTATTTTTTTAAACATACCTTTTTACGCTTTAAAAATGTAAATTATTAAGATGGATCAACTAAAAATAATGGCTGATCAAATTCAACCGGAGTTGCATCATCCACAAGAACTTTTACAATTTTACCAGAAATTTCTGATTCTATTTCGTTGAACAGTTTCATGGCTTCAATGACACAAAGTACATCGCCTTCTGCAACTGTTTGACCAACTTCTACAAATAAGGGTTTATCTGGAGAAGGTTTTCGGTAAAAAGTTCCAATAATTGGAGATTTTACAGTAATGTATTTTGAATCTTCCGAGACCGTTTCGCTTGATATTGCTGCCTGAACGGGTGCAACTTCTTGTGGCACCGCTGCAATAGTTGGTTGTTGCATTGGAACGGCAGTTTGTTGAACAACAGTAGTTCCTGAATCTCCAGAACCTGTTTTAATGGTGATTTTAAAATCATCCGTTTCTAGTCTCACTTCGCTTGTACCTGATTTAGCTACAAATTTGATTAAATTTTGAATTTCTTTTAAATCCATAATTACAGTTTTATTGTTTGATTAGTTAGTTAATACATTTAGGAATTGTATGCCCACTTTAGGTATATCGATCCCCAATTAAATCCACCACCAAATGCGGTAAATATTAAGTTATCTCCTTTTTTTAATTTTAGTTCATAATCACTTAACAACAAAGGGAGGGTTCCTGAGGTTGTGTTGCCATATTTTTCAATATTCATCATTACCTTTTTAGGATCCAAATTGATTCTATTTGCAGTCGCATCAATTATTCGTTTGTTGGCTTGATGCGCTACTAGCCAATCCGTTTTGTCCTTGTCTAAATTATTGCGTTCTAATATTTTTTCAGTCGCATCCGCCATATTAAATACGGCATTTTTAAAAACTGTTTTTCCATCTTGAAATACATACTGTGATTGATCTTTCAATGATTCTGATGTAATCACATTGGAAGAACCTCCATGAGTGGCACGCAAAAATTCACGCCCCGAGCCGTCACTTCTTAAGTATTCATCTTGGACACCTAGACCTTCATTGTTGGGTTCAAAAAGAACAGCTCCTGCACCATCCCCAAAGATGATACAAGTGGCCCGGTCTTCATAATTAATCATTGATGAATTTTTATCGGCCCCTATCAATAGTACTTTTTTATACATTCCGGACTCTATATAGCGTGAGGCCACAGACATCCCGAATAAAAAACTAGAGCACGCAGCGTCTAAATCGAATGAAAAGGCATTAGTAGCTCCAATTTCAGATGCTGTATAAGCAGCTGTTGAAGCGGCTTTCATATCCGGAGTTGCAGTCGCAACCACTACAAGGTCAATGGTGGTTGGATCTAAGTTATTTTTTTGAATAAGATTTTTAGCGGATTGAATGGCTAAAAATGAGGTGCCTTTATTGGCGCCTTTTAGGATTCTTCGTTCTTTAATCCCTGTTCTTGATGTAATCCATTCATCGTTGGTATCAACCATGGTTTCAAGAATCTTGTTGGTTAACACGAAGTCAGGTACATATCCACCTACAGCGGTTATTGCTGCTGAGATTTTGCTCATAAATTCCATTTTTAGATCTACTGGTTTAGAAGCAATTACGCCAAAAACAACCAAAAACGTGTCAAAAATAGTCAATTCTGATTAAAAAAGACTTAAAAATTGATTTTTTTGCGTTTTTAAAACCTATTGTTAACCAAAAAAAAACGCTCTTTGAGGAGCGTTTTTTAATACTGTATAAGCTATTGTCTAACTAGGCTGCGTTTTCTTCTGCGGCTGTAGTATCTACTAAGACTTGACCTCGATAGTATAATTTCCCTTCGTGCCAGTGCGCTCTGTGGTATAAATGCGCTTCTCCTGTGGTTGGGCAAGTTGCTATTTGAGGCGTTGATGCCTTGTAATGGGTACGTCTTTTATCTCTTCTTGTTCTGGAGATTTTTCTTTTAGGATGTGCCATTTTTTATGTTATTTATCCGTTAGTAATCTTTTTAATGTGTCCCAACGAGGATCTATATCTTCTTGTTGAGGTTTATTTTCTAAGCTTTTTGGGCTTAATGTTTCAAGTCTTTCGAGTAGTTCAGAATCTAAAGTACCATCCTCTACTCCCGGGTGAATCCGTTTTTGGGGTAGGGACAGAACAATTAATTCATAGATGTGGTGTGCAACGTTAATTTCGTATTCGGCATGAGGAATTATTAAAATCGCCTCATTGTCGTTGTTATACTCATTTCCAAACTGAACTAAAAGATCAAAACTGGCGTTTACCGGTAACTCAAAAGGTTCGTTTGTAAGGTCACAATTTACGTTAATCGTTCCTTCTGCTAGAAATTTCAACTCTAAAAAGGTTGATTTTTTTTCAAGGTTTAGAACAGTATGAACGTTTACATCGTTAAAATCATCATACTCAAAATGCTCAAAGAACTTATAATCAATTTCGTACTCATAATTATGCTTTCCAAGTTTTAGCCCTACAAACTGTATGTCAAAAGCTTTTAGTGGCTTCATTGTTTCGCATATTTGAGCCTGCAAATATATAAAATTTTATTTATGGGGACCCCAAAGCATCTGTTTTTTTATCTAACGCTTTTTAGATTGCCTCAATAATGGGTTTGAGGTTAGTTTTTGATTCATTTTTCGATTTCTAAAAATAGTCATTCCCAAAAAAATTGCCTCTTTAAAAGAGGTTATATCAGCCACGCCTTTTCCTGCGATTTCATAAGCCGTTCCGTGATCTGGAGAGGTCCGAACTTTATTAAGTCCAGCGGTATAATTAACGCCGTTCCCAAAGGCTAGCGTTTTGAAAGGGATCAACCCTTGGTCGTGATATGTTGCAATGATTGCATCGAAATTTTTGTAATTTTTAGACCCAAAAAAACTATCTGCTGCGTAGGGTCCATACACGAGTTGTCCTGTATTTTTGAGTGTTTGGAGTGTCGGTCTTAAAACCGTATCGTCTTCAGAGCCGATGACGCCATTATCGCCGGTGTGGGGATTAATCCCTAACACAGCAATACGAGGTTTGCTAATATTAAAGTCACTAATTAGGGAATTATGGATAATTGAAATTTTCTTTTCTATGAGTTCTGCCGTAATTTGGTTTGAGACTTTACTTACAGGAACGTGGTCTGTTAATAAACCGACTTTAAGATCTTCAGAGACCATAAACATCAAACTATCCCCCTCGAGTTCTTGAGCTAAATAATCGGTATGACCAGGGAATTTAAATGCATCTGATTGTATGTTATGCTTATTAATTGGTGCAGTAACCAATACATCAATCTGGTCATTTTTAAGGTCTTCGACCGCCGCTTGAAGTGATTTTAAGGCGTACTCGCCAATTTTAGTGTCTTCTTGTCCAAAGTTAATTTTAACATCTTCATGCCAAACCGAAACTACATTTACTTTTGAATGCACGGCTTGACTTGCCTTTTGAATCTTATTAAATTCTAGAGAGCTCTGAAAGTGTCTTTTGAGAAATGCTAGCGTTTTTACTGAAGCATATAAGATAGGTGTACAAAATTCAAGCATACGATTGTCCTCAAAAGTCTTGATGATCAACTCCCCACCAATCCCATTTAAATCTCCTATAGAAATTCCTATTTTTATTTTTTCCTCTTTTTCCATTAAAAGTGACGTGTATGTTTGTAATTTTGAATTTACAAATTTAACGAATTAAAAGCATGTTTACAGGAATTATTGAAGATTTAGGGGTTGTAAAAAATTTAGTCACTGAGAATGACAACTTACACATAACGGTTGAGAGTGTGTTGGCATCCGAGTTAAAAATAGATCAAAGTGTGTCGCACAACGGGGTGTGTTTGACTGTCGTGGCTCTAACAGAAAATAGTTATACGGTAACAGCGATTAAGGAGACTTTAGACAAAACAAACCTCAACACTCTAAAAATTGGAGCGACAGTAAACTTGGAGCGTGGACTGAAACTTGGCGCACGTCTGGATGGACATATGGTACAGGGACATGTAGATCAAATTGGAACCTGTACTGGAGTAGAAACTCAAAATGGTAGCTGGGTGTATTCTTTTAAGTACGATGCATCACTAGGAAACCTCACCATTGAAAAAGGCTCTATTACGGTTAATGGTGTAAGCTTGACTGTTGTAAATTCTAAAAATGATGGTTTTAGCGTTGCAATCATTCCTTATACCTATGAGCACACTAATTTTAGTAGTTTTGAGGTCGGAACGGTTGTCAATTTAGAGTTTGATGTTATTGGAAAATATGTTGCGCGTCTTCACAACGCACGCTAACCTATTTCATTAGCTTCTGGTTCTGATCTTCGAGTAGTTTTTTAATATCTGATAGCAACTGAATGTCTGCCGGAGTAGGAACGGATTCATCTTTTACATCGTCTGCTTTTATTTTGAGTCTATTGATAAACTTAACAACAATAAAAATAGTAAACCCTACAATTAAAAAATCGAGAATCGTTTCTGCAAACAACCCATAATCAATAGACACTTGACTGACGGTTTCTGTAGCAGATCTTAAAATTAGTTTCTTTTCTTGAAAATTAATTCCATCAGACAAGAGTGATAGTGGCGGTAAAATAACATTTTTAACAAGGACGTTAATAACTGCGTTGAAAGAAGCCCCAATAATAATTCCGATGGCCATGTCAATCATATTTCCTTTAACCGCAAAGTCTTTAAACTCTTTAAATAGTTTCATTGTCTTGTTTTTTAATTTTGGATAAAAGTATTGAAACTTAACAAAAAAACCCACAACATAATTGTGGGTTTCATTTTATATTAGAAAAAAATTATTTTGAATATCTAAACTCTTTAGTCTCAGGATTCATTCCTCCAATAAACGTAAGAATTTCGTCAGTGTGAGATTCAATAGAAGCCCAGAACTTTTTATCATCTTCTGTCATTGCGGCGCCTAAGTTTGCTTCTTCGTAGGCTGCAAAATCTGACCATGTATTAAAAAATTGGTACGTATGCCAGTCTGCTCCTGAACCATAAAAGTGACGGCTTGCATAGGCGGCTACTGCATGCCCACTCTCTTGAAGCGTCTTAAGACTTCCGTTTTTGATACCATCCACAAAGTCTCTGTTTTTTCCCCATTTAGTATTATAAGTACTTACAACCACTACTTTTTGGGTACTCCAGTCCAATCCATCTGCTTCAAAAGACATCGTTTCTAAATTTCTACTTTGCCTAATTTGGTCGGAATGGTTGTGGACATACATCCCAACATAAGTTTGATATTCAGCCATAAGTGCTTCTTTTGCTGCGTCATCTAGTTTCAAGGCCTCCACATTTGCTTGCATGGCTGCATCTGCAAAAGCTGGGTCGTTTACTAAATCTTGTTCGTTTGCATAAAAGTCATAAATAGCAAACGTATAATCGCCTGCAAACGCATGGGCAAACATGCCGCCGCCAACAATTGTTCGGTCTTTAGAAATTGAAAGATTGGTGAATTTTTCATGAAGCTCCAAAAAAGTTTCAGAGTTTTCTCTATCTACAGACACATAAGTAATATTAACAACTTGTGCAGACATTGCAAATCCGACACATAAACATACTATTGTAATTAGATTTTTCATTGTAAATTGATTAATTGGTTGATTATTTAAATTTTGTTTACTGAGACACAAATCCTTGTTCAAACGACGTTCTAACTGCATAAACAGCATCTCCGGTGTGAACCATTGGCCAGGCAGAGGTCATCATTTCAGGATACTGTGAAGCAAAATATGTTTGCGCTTGAACAGTCATGTCGTCAAGGTCATCCCAGCTATTTGCATAGGCCAAAATTTTATATTGAAACCCTGCTCCTGTGTGGTGCTGTAAAGCCCTTACATTCGTACATTTTTCGCTTTGTTTAAATCCATCGTAAAAGATAAAAAACATTTTTTCAGCCTCTAAAACAGAAGCCGATTGAGCCACTTCAAAGTGTAGTTCATAAACAAATCTGTCTTTTTCTTGAGCAGAAATTGTTAAAGTCATCAATAAAAATGATCCCATTAAGATTAGTCGTTTCATAATTGTATTTGTTAGTTATTATTATTTTTTGATTGATTTCAAATTTATTTAAATTAATTGTAAAAAGCAAGTTATTTTGATTTGAATATGGAAACTTTTTTGGAAAAGCAATGCATTTGATCTCATGTCGTTATACAGCCTTTGAATTAGCTGAAAACAGACAATGGAAACTATAATGTAGTTAGTTTTTAACAACTGACGAAGAGCGCTATTAAAAAAGAAACCCACCTATTGGTGGGCTTTAGTTAAATTTATGCAGTGTAGCGGTGACACTAGTGGAGAAGATCGGATTAACCTTCGGTTTTTCTCATATACCTCATCCTGTAAATGCAGTGCGCTGTTCTTTCAGTCCAGACATCCTAAAATTAAAAACTTACGCAAGCAAGCTTGGAAAGTTTTGTAATTTTAATTCGCAATCGCACTGCGCTTAATTGTGGAGAAGATGGGATTCGAACCCACGACCTCTTGACTGCCAGTCAAGCGCTCTAGCCAACTGAGCTACATCCCCTTTTTTTGATTATCT
>Ga0209138_1000551_pt1 | contig 36202 bp, 31 predicted proteins | sample SaaInl3SG_22_DNA_FD_184645 | JGI IMG/M metagenome (GOLD analysis project Ga0209138, IMG submission 184645) | Marine microbial communities from expanding oxygen minimum zones in the Saanich Inlet - ESP_153SG_22_DNA (SPAdes) (version 2) | ecosystem: Environmental > Aquatic > Marine > Intertidal...
TTAATTCCGTTAGTAATTTTTGAATTTAGTGGTTCTGGAATAAATCTTCGATCTTCCTCTGAGATACTATTTATCTCTTGAGTAGAGGCCCAGAAATTTACTGCGAGGCCCGCAAGAAAGGCAGCGCCCATGGCCGTGGTTTCTACTTGTTTTGGTCGAAGCACTTGGCTTTGTAGAATGTCTGCCTGAAACTGCATGAGCAGATTATTATTTGAAGCACCGCCATCTACTTTAAGTACTTGAATCGAAGTGTCTGCATCTTTTTGCATGGCCTCTAAAATATCTAATGTTTGGTAGGCGATCGCATCTAATGCGGCTCTTGAGATATGAGCCTTTGTGGTTCCTCGAGTCAGTCCGGTGATTTGTCCTCTAGCGTAAGCATCCCAATAGGGTGCTCCAAGCCCGACGAAAGCAGGCACAAAGTAAACCCCAGAACTATCTGGAACGCTTGCTGCCAGTGCCTCTACCTCTGAAGAGGCTTCAATGAAACCTAAACTATCTCGAAGCCATTGAACGATGGCGCCAGCCATAAAAACACTTCCTTCAAGTGCGTAGGTGACCTGATCGCCGATTTGCCAGGCTACCGTACTAAGAAGATTAGCCTTTGAGAAGACGGGTTTGTCACCGACATTCATTAACATGAAACAACCGGTACCATAGGTGTTTTTTACCATACCCACTTCGGTACATTGTTGTCCGAATAATGCGGCTTGTTGGTCTCCAGCAATACCCGCGATAGGAATCTCTTCCCCGAAAAGTGCTTTGTGAGTATGTCCATAGACTTCGCTCGAAGATTTAACCTCTGGCAAAAGGTTGCTAGGCACTTTGAAAAGTTCGAGCAACTCCGGGTCCCAATTAAGAGTATTAATATTGTAGAGTAAGGTGCGTGATGCGTTAGAAGGATCCGTAATATGAAGCTCGTGATTACTCAACTTGTAACAAAGCCAACTGTCAATAGTACCCGCCATCAGCTCTCCTTGTTCAGCTCTTTTTCGCGCTCCGGGTACGTGGTCGAGTATCCAGGCAATTTTGGTCCCTGAGAAGTACGAGTCGATCACTAGTCCGGTTTTAGACTGAATGAAAGCAGCTTTTCCTTCAGTTTTTAATTGTTCACAGACTTCTGTGGTGCGTTTATCTTGCCAGACAATGGCTTTGTAGATGGGCTTTCCGGTTTTTCTATCCCAAACTACGGCGGTCTCACGTTGATTGGTAATTCCGATAGCACTTACCACTGATGCTTCGCCTTCGATTTTGGAAAGAGCTTCTCGAGTCACTTCGAGTTGACTTTCCCAAATTTCATTGGCATCGTGCTCTACCCAGCCATTTTGTGGAAAAAATTGCTTGAATTCTTTCTGAGCCATGGCAACAACTTCACCTTGGTGATTAATAATTAACGCTCTTGAGCTGGTAGTTCCCTGATCGAGGGCCAGTATGTATGATTTCATTAATAACCTGTTTAGCTCCAAAAAGATACAATAACATTCTGTTATCTTTGCCCTTTACTGGGGAAGTTATGAATGATCAATTGCTCGAAGAATTTAAATCAAACCTCAAGGAGAACGGGTTTTCTTATTGCACCACACATCGTGCGCCGAGTAATATTGCTTTAGTAAAGTATTGGGGAAAATACGATCCTCAGATTCCTGCTAATCCATCGATTTCGTTCACCCTTAGTAAGGCTTTTACCGACACTACGGTTTCGTTTGAACCTTCTAAGTCTCCTGAAATTAACTTAAAATTTGAGGGTGAGGCCAAGCCAAGTTTTATTCCAAAAATTCAATCTTTTGTCGATAGAATAGAGATTTATTGCCCTTATTTAAAAGGCTATAGCTTGAATATCGAAACCTCAAATAGTTTCCCGCACAGTAGCGGAATAGCTTCTTCAGCTAGTGGAATGGCAGCTTTAGCAATGGCTATTTGCAGTCTCGAGGCCAAGCTTTCTGGTAGCGAGGTGGATTTGAAGAAAGCTTCTTTTCTAGCTCGTCTGGGTTCGGGAAGTGCGGCTCGAAGTATTGAAGGACCTTTAATGAGTTGGGGTTTTCATAAAGATATCGCTGAAAGCTCAGATCTTTTTGCAACCCCTTTTTTAGAGGCTCATCCGATTTTCAACACCTACCAAGACGCCATCTTGTTGGTACATAAAGGAGTAAAGTCTGTGAGCAGTACGGTGGGTCATAATCTAATGAATAATCACCCTTTTGCTAATCAGCGATTTGCTCAAGCAAATGATCATCTAGCAAAGCTTTTACCTGTCTTGCGAGGCGGTGAGCTCGATCAGTTTATCGAGATTGTAGAACTCGAGGCGCTTAGTCTTCACGCGATGATGCTTAGTTCTACACCTAGTTATATTTTAATGCAACCGGGTACATTGTCAATTATACAGCGCATCAGAACGTTTAGAGCAGAGACCAACATACCGGTTTGTTTTACTTTGGATGCGGGTGCAAATGTACACGTCTTATACCCTGCTGAACATAAGAGGCGTGTTATTGATTTGATTGATAATGAGCTAGCTGCGTTTTGTGAAGACGAACAGTACTTGATAGATGAATGTGGATTTGGAGCGAAATAATTGTTTATCTTTGAGATGAAAAAATTAAACAAAATGAAAGGCCCATTGTTTTACGCTAAGATTCTTCTTTTCGGAGAGTACGGGATTATTAAAGATTCTAAAGGCCTTGCTATACCGTTTAATGCGTTCAAAGGAGCCTTGCGTTTTCCCGAGAATACCTCCTCTGAAATAGCTTCTTCATCGAATACACATCTAAAGAATTATGCAGCCTACCTGAAGAACCAGGTGGCTGAACAGCGTCTTGAGGTTTCGTTTGATTTTGAACGACTAGATGCCGATTTAGAGAAAGGCATGTATTTCGATAGTTCGATTCCTATGGGATATGGTGTGGGGAGTAGTGGAGCGATTGTTGCTGCGATTTATGACCGATACGCTGATGAGAAGGTTTCGGTCTTAGGTTCATTAACCCGAGACAAACTGCTTACGCTCAAAGGACAATTTGCGATTATGGAATCTCATTTTCATGGGACTTCATCGGGTCTTGACCCACTCAATAGTTATCTAAGTCTACCTATTTTAATACACGCCAAAGATCATGTAGAATCTACTCCAATACCTTCGCAAAACCAGGCGGGTAAAGGAGCGGTGTTTCTGTTAGACAGCGGCATAACTGGAGAGACGGCCCCTATGGTTCAACTCTTTATGGAAAACCTAAAGAACAAGCAGTTCGAAGAGGTCATGAGAGAGCAATTTGTTCAATATACCGATGCGTGTATTGATCACTTCTTAAGCGGTAATATACGCTCTCTTTTTAGCGATCTTCGAAAGTTATCAGGAGTGGTCTTCGATCACTTTAAACCAATGATCCCTGCAAACTTCCACGATATTTGGCAGAAGGGGTTAGAAACCGATACTTATTACCTTAAACTCTGTGGCTCTGGCGGTGGAGGCTATTTTTTGGGATTCACTCAAGATTTAGAGGCTACTAAAAAGGCGCTAGACGGACATCAATTAGAGGTAGTTTATACCTTTTAGGTATGCCTAGCGTCAAAAGAAATCTTCTTACCTTTTTTAGTGTTACTCGACTCCAAAACGCACTTTTGGTAGTCTTAGCTCAATATTTATCCGCCATTTTTATTCTCGGATCGACTTATCCAGTAGCGGATCTCTTGCGAAATCTAGAGCTTCATTTACTCGTTGGTTCGAGCTTCTTTGTAGTTACTGCCGGATATCTAATCAATCAATATTACGATCATCCCAAAGACCTTATCAATCGCCCGGTGAAAACGGTCATTGATGGCCAGTGGTCATTATCCTCCCTTATGCGAGGGTATTTGTTGCTTAATCTTATTGCCTTTTTAATGGCGCTTAAGGTCTCTCTTCTGGCAGCGCTTTTTTTCGTCGGATACATCACGACCATCTGGCTATACTCCCATAGAATTCGTTCCCTTTTTATTTGGGGGTCTATACTCAGCGCTTTTCTTGCTGTTAGCCCTATTATTGCTCTATTCCTTTATTACAGGCATTTTGAACCTCGCATTTTACTTTTCGCTTGCTTCTTATTTTTACTCCTTTGGGTACTCGTTCAATTAAAAGATTTGAACAACCTGAAGGGAGATCTCTCTAGCGGTTTACATTCGCTACCCATTCAATTAGGTGAATCAAAAACTAGAAACATTACAGCAGGGATACTTTTTATTCTTGCCATCCTAGGTTTTAGGTTAAGTCTACGTGCTGACCTCGGACAGATGCAACTTTACTTTGGTGCCTCAGTGACAGTTCTAGTTTTCGTAGCTATCGAATTGATTTTCAGTTTTATGGATATTAACTATCTAAAAATGCGCTTGCTATTGAAATTTTGGGTGTTGTTAGGTACCCTTAGCATTTTATTATTCGATTTGAATCGATTACATCAGTTAAAAGCGTTTATTTTTGCGCTCTAAACGAGTCACATTGAACAACCGTAAACCAAAGAAAAGCACAGGAGGTCAGAGATCAGGTAAACAACGACCCTCAGAAGGACCAAAACGAGAAGGCCAACAAAGAGGAGGTCAACAAAGGGGAGGTCAACGACCATTCAATAAGCGCCCTGTGAAGCCCGCTAGCAGTGAGCCTAAGAAGGTGGATGATGGAAGCATGCGATTGAATCGCTTCATAGCTCATGCAGGAATCTGTTCGAGACGAGAGGCCGATACCTTCATTACCGCCGGTAGTGTAGAGGTGAATGGCAAAGTGGTTAGCGAAATGGGATACAAGGTGATGCCCGGTGATTCAGTTAAATTTGATGGTCGACTACTGACAACAGAAAGAATGGAGTACATCCTCCTGAATAAGCCTAAGAATTTTCTTACCACCACCGATGACGATAAAGGTCGAAAAACGGTCATGGATTTAGTAAGTAATGCAAGCAAGAGTCGTCTTTTGCCTGTAGGTCGATTAGATCGTAATACTACGGGTCTGCTGCTTTTTACTAACGATGGGGAGTTGGCTGCAAAGCTTACTCATCCGCGCTATGCCGTTAGAAAGATCTATCATGTGGTATTAGATCGTGCACTAAAGGTGAGTGATTTACAACAAATCGAGAAAGGAATTGAATTAGAAGATGGCCCGATAAGTGTTGATGCTGTTTCCTATATCGCTGGTGCAACGAAGCGTGAAGTGGGTCTTGAAATTCACTCAGGACGAAATCGAATTGTTCGCAGAATTTTTGAACACTTGGGTTATGAGGTTGCCAAACTCGATCGAGTAATGTTTGCGGGACTTACCAAAAAAGATCTTCCCCGAGGACAGTGGAGAGCTCTTGATACTAAAGAAGTTTCTTTTCTAAAAATGATCGGAAAGAGAAGCTAGTCAGTGATATTAGCACGGGAATGAACTGAAGAGCCACTAGCCATAATGGTAATTCGATAGGGCTCATTTTGTAAGCTACATAACTTAAAATAATGGTAAACGACCAAAGAATTGCTGAAGGGTGTCTGCTAATTGCCCCGAGAGCAAGTAGGGTAATGAGATACCATGGATGAATCGTTGGCGCAGTTAGTAGATAGATCAGTAGAAGCAAATAGCTCTTGTCAAGTACCTTTGAAAAACCGTTACATTCCCAGGTAAATTTGAGTGCAAGAATGATAATGACAAGTGAATGCGCCTTCCCGTAAAATCGAATCATTTGCCAATCTTGAACTCCAAATAGAGCGCCCAATTCTTTGATGATTCGGTAGATACCCGCGTTGAATTCAAAATTCGAAAACCATAAACCCACACTCTCACTATAGGTGGCAAAAAACCATGGGTCAAGAAAAGGAGTGCTGAATAGGGCGAGGGTTACAATAAATCCAAGTACCATAATTTTCAATTGCTTTTGCTTTACTACTTTCAAAAGCAAAGGCGCAAACATTAGTGGTATCAGTTTTAAAAGTACGGAGGCTGCTAAGGCAATAGAAGACCTAAGGGGTGCACCTTGCTTAAAAAGATAAAGGCCTAAAACTAGGAAGGCAACCATCACCGGCTCGAAATGTAGGTTACCTACACCTTCTAGAATAACCATTGGCGACAGCCAATAGGTTAAACCCCAGGTCTGCGAGCTTAGTTTAGTCAATAACTTAAAGGTGATGAGATCAGCTAGTATGATTAAAAGTCGGTAGGTCAGTATCGGCTTTGTTGAAAGAACTCCGAGTGTAAATAGCAGCTGATTAACCATCGGATAGTTCGTGTAGTGTCCGGCACTCATTAGGCCCATTCCAGAGTGCAAATATTCCCACTGACTAAATATTTCGATGAGTTCGTCGGGAAGATAGAGGTAGGGATTGATACCATTTGATAGTAGGTTTCCGTCCCAAATGAATCGAAAATAGTCCTGTGATAGAAGTGGTGTGGAGCCGATAAAGGCCAATCGAAAACAGAGTCCAACAAGGATCCATCCTAGGTGCGTAGTTTTCAATTTCAGTAAACCGATATAACTGATAAAAAGAAGGCTAAATAGGCCAATCAGCATTAAGACTTCTGATCGTTCTACCTGAGCTAAGAGATAGTACCCTAAAAGGGATAATAGTAGAAGACTATAGATGCTATATCGTCTTAGGCTTTCCATGCGTGCGAAAAACTTAAAAGATAACCTATTCCACCGACGAGATGGATCCCTAAAATAGGCCAAAACCCAATTCTCAGATCAACTACAACTGCTGTAAAGAACAGAAGGGAAATGAGTAATTCGGTATAAGGTAGTCGATGCTTTTTTGAAGTTGTACTTCCTTTTTTAGGAGTTCTTTCGAAAGGAGATTTGAGCCCGATAAGACCTTCAAGCACTGCTTTACCATGATGCCAACCTAAGCCCGTGGTGTATAAAATATAGGTGATGAATAAGCGGGTAAATCTTAAGCTATTAAAGCCAAATGTAGATTTGGAATATGCCTGGTAAAAACAAACGAAGAGAATCAGGGTGTTGATACTTAGTGCCACCTGAATGAAGGTCCAAAAGAGGGTGCTTTCGTTTAAAATGCCTGAGGCCTTCAGCGGTAAGCCAAGCAAGCTCAAAAGGAAAAGACCTAAAGAGGCGAGATAAAAACTGGATCCTGCTAGGTGAAAAATTGCGAAGAGCTTTTGCGAAATAGTTAAGTCTGATTTAAGAATAGATACATACAGTTTTTTGAATGTTTCAGCGCCACCCTTGTTCCATCTTCTTTGTTGTGTTCTATAGGCGCTAGCGGTATGAGGCAGTTCAGAATCTAAAGAACTTTCATTAAAATATACCAATCGGTATTTATTTAATTGAATCCGATATGACAAGTCAATGTCTTCCGTTAAAGTGTCACCACTCCATCCTCCTGAATCTTCTATAGCTGATCTCCTCAGAATCCCAGCCGTCCCATTAAAATTACTTAAATACCGATAGTTATATCTAGCGTGATGTTCGTTTCTAAAGTGAACCTCTAAGGGTAATGCCTGCATCTGTGTAAACCAACTTTCATCTAAGTTGAAGTAGCTCCACCTGAATTGTACAATACCTACCTTAGGGTCTTTAAATGGGGCGAGTCCCTTTTCTAACCAATTCGGTGCACACCTAAAATCTGCGTCTAAAATGGCGACGAATTCTGAGTCTGTTTTTTCCAAACCTTCTCGAAGCGCTCCAGCTTTGAATTCAATTCGTTGTGCTCGCCATATATACTCAACCTTGAAGCTGTTCTTCTGCATTCGTTCTACCCATAGTTGGGCTAAAGCACGTGATCCTTCATCGGTTGAATCGTCAAGGACCTGAATTTGTAATTGTTTTTTAGGATAAGTTAATTCTAGGATCGACTTAAAAATTGCATCAATCGTATTGCCTTCATTAAATAGGGGTACTTGAAGAACTACCGTTGGAAACTCTTTCGGGTAGGTATCCTCCTTTTTTGATTGGGATCTAGCGGATAGGATAGCTAAGTACCCTTGATACAAGGAATAGATACTGAGCATCAAAACGCATAAACTTAGGGCGATTTGCCATGTGAGAACTAGTCCGCTCATTTCTTGAAGGCGTAAATAAAGATCCAACCGAGTATTTTGTAACCGGCCATGATCGTTCCTTTAAGGGTGCCGGATACCTTAGATTCACCGATACGTGGACGATAATTAACGGGTACTTCGGTATACCTTAATCGATGTTTTAGCGCCTTGAGTTGCATTTCAACGGTCCATCCGTAAGTTTTATCCTGCATATTTAGTTGGTCTAAGGCATCGAAGCTTATGGCTCTAAAGGGCCCGAGATCGGTATACTTCCCGCCATACAATAGGGCCATTAATCGAGTGGCAATCGCATTGCCGAATCGTTGTTGTAGGGTGAGGGCTCCTTTTTGTAGTAAAGGATTATTTCGAGTGCCGATCACTAGATCATAATCGCCTTGCTCGATAGGAGTCACAAGAGCGATTAGTTCTTCGGGGTAATCCGAATAATCACCATCTAAGAAGACAATGATATCCCCATTTTGTTGTTGATCTTTCAAATAGGTAATTCCTTTGAGACAGGCATAACCATAACCCTCTCGAGATTCGTTAAGAACGGTGGCTCCTGCCTTTCTCGCAGCTTCTGAAGTTCGATCTGTTGATCCATTATCAATCACTACTACTTCGGTGACCGATTCAGGTATATCTGCAATAACCTTAGCAATTGCCTCCTCTTCGTTCAGTGCAGGGATAATTACATAAATCATGATTCTAGTCGAAGTACCCCTCTCGGACAAACAGCTGAGCAAATTCCGCATCCTACACAAGAGGCTCTTTTTATAGGTTCTTCACGTTGGGCGTAGGCACGCACATCTATTCCCATTTCGCAGTACGCGGAGCAATTTCCGCAAGAGATGCACTGTCCACCATTGGTACTGATCCTAAATTTGGAGAAAAGCTTTTGCTGAATTCCCAAAATAGCGGCCATTGGACATCCGAATCGACACCAAACTCTGTTTCCTAGTATCGGATAAAACCCCGTTCCAATGACCCCAGAAAAGATACTGCCGATGAAGAATCCGTAGGCAGAGCGAATCTGATATGAGGGGATAAACAGTACTCGATCACTCTCACTGAAAAAGAAAAACCCTAAAAGCAGAACAATTACTGAGCTGATTGCAATAGCTGAAGATTGGGCATCTTTCGCTAGCCAATCCCTGCGCTTCCATAAAATTAATCCCACCACGAGGCTAAAAGCAAAACTTACTGAAAGAAGGAATGTTTTAGGTCCTAACCAATAAGAATTAGGAGCTTGCAGCAGATAGCTGTAAACCACCCCAACAGTACTTATGAATACCCAGACCAGAATGAGATGAATCATCCATCTTTCGAGTTTCCATGCTCGAAGACTTTTATCGCTCAATTGTCTAAAGGGATCTCCTGCAGTCTCAGCAAGACCACCGCATCCACAAACCCAGGAGCAGTACCATCGTTTACCAAATTTATAGGTCAGAATAGGTGTAATAATTAGCGTACTAAGAATACCAAAGATCAAAAGTGCAGTTCCTAGGCTGCCGTTTTGCAGAAAGCCATCTAATTGGTAGCCGTCGAAAAGGTAATAATTCAAAGGCCAAATGCTTTTCAAATCGTAATAGGGCAGGTCCCCATTCAGTCGAGCCATCATCTCGGGTATCAGAAACGCGAAAATCGTTTGAAAAAAGATGACACTATAGGTTCGGTACTTTTGGTATTTCGAGTGCTTGTATTTTACAATAAACTTAATTCCAAAGAGTACGATAGCGAGGGTATATAGCACCCCGTATACGAACCACTGCGAAGCCTTTTTTCCACTTAACCCCTCGCTTAAAGGGTCGAATAACCGAATAAGTCCCTCTAAGTGTTCAGGATAAAAGTAGAGTATTACATAAAACGCGGTTAAAATCACTCCAACTACCCAAGCGACAATACCTCTTGAAGTTAGGGATCGGTACCAAACACCGTTGTTTTTAATACCCTGGGGTAAGCCTGAATAGCTAGAAAAGGTATAGCCGATAACTCCAAGGCTGATAAGTCCTAGACCGAGAAAAAGACCTGCTGATTTGAGCAATGAGGCGGTAAATCCCGCAAGGATTAAAACCGCTAGGCCAGATAGCCCCAAATAGGTAAAAACCTTTTGTATGTTAGTGGTTCTGTACGAATGCATGTTTAATCTGGTTGTAGTATCGATGACTAAATTCTGGATCAAAATGGGCTTCTTCTAAACGATCAATTACTTCTTGAATAGTAATAGCCGTTTCAATCCAGCTGCTGACTATTCGATGATTCAGTCGAATACCAAAGGTGTTGATTCCTAAAAATACACTGGACGTTTTATCATAGGCGAAGGTCATCGCTTTCTCATCGCTTTCCCAATGAAAATGTTGCTCATTCTCCGGTTGCGATGCTTTTGGGTGGACTTTGCCATAGGTCTGGTATTCGAGATCGAAGAACTTTGCTGAGTTGTACCATATACCGGGGTTATATGGGACTGGTTGGCCAGAAAAAGTTTGAGCAAGGGTTTCCCCCATCAATTTACCCGTATACCATACGGGTTCGGTTGCGGAACGATTCGAAAGTGGATTTCTAAGCTGAGCACAGTCACCAATGGCATAAATCGAGGGATCTGATGTTTTTAGATAGTCATCGACGAGTATCCCTCTGTCTAATTCTAATCCGCTCGTTTTTAAAAACTCAATGTTCGGACGCACACCGGTAGTAATTCCGACTAAATTGCATGAAATCGTCTCGCCTTTTTTGGTTTGAATCGAAGAGACACGACCGGTCTCATCTGTACTTATTTCTAGCAGCTCATCTTCTTTAATGAGATTTAAGTGATGCGATTGGATGTGCTTTTCTACGAACTGCGCATCAGATGCTGGCAAGTGGCTTGACCAAAAAAAGCTTTCTCTAATAATTAAGGTTGTTTTTATTTGACGACTAAGTAGCATTTCGCAGAGCTCGATGCCAATTAATCCGCCCCCAATCACAACGGCTTCGGGACAAGCAGAAGCATTCGGAGCCCATTTTTCTAGTTTTTCTAAATCGCTTAAATGGTAGAGCCCTAAGACTCCTTCAGCTTCTTGCCCTTTCCAATCGTAAAAGGCAGGTTTTGACCCTGTCGCAATCACTAGTAGATCATAGGAGAGTTGCTTTACGTCCCCTTCACTGGTTTGAAAGGATAACTCTTTATCTTCTGGGCGAATCGATAAAACTCGAGCCTTGACTCGCTGAATGGGAGATTGTTCCCAACTTTCTCTAGAAACGGGTTCGAGTTGCTCTTTGGTTAAATGACCCATATAGACATACATCAGGGCGGTGCGAGAAAAGAAATAAGAACTTTCATCAGAGATCAGGGTCACTGAAGCATCCTCTTTCTCAGCTAACTGAAGTGCTAGAGTACTTCCTGCAATACCATTGCCGATAATGACGATTTTTTCATCCATTAACAGCAGCCTCCTCCTCTGTAATGATAAGTTGACTCGCTGATGTGGATGTCGGCATTTAAACCACCCAGTTGATCGGCCGTTTTATCGCAGACTGCGAGTGGTTGGTGCTTTAAAAGAAGGTGTCCTTTATGATCATCAAAGTACTCCTCTTCTCCGTAATAAATGGCGGTTTTACCCGTAAAAATGCACGGCCCGTCTGGGGGCATCGGATCTTTAATCGCACACACTTCAACCGATTCGATATGTATCAGCTGGTCGGTCGAATAATGTTTAGAGTCAAGAATGCGATACGAGTGCTTTGCCCTCACCTCGATAGTACCAAAGCCAGCGTCGGTAAGTGCCTTGAGGTAGTCTTTTAGTGGAATAGCTCCGCTCAAACACTCTGCCCGTAAGCGGTCATCGTTTCGAAGTGTTTCAGACATCGGTTGTTCACAAATAGGATCACTCATAACGAGTCTACCGTGAGGTTTTAATACTCGGTACATTTCTGAAATGGCTTTTTTAAGATCCTCTGCTTTGAAAATATTAAAGAGGCAATTTTGTGCAGCAATATCAACAGATTCATCTTCAATAGGCAAGTTTAGCGCATCGCCTTTTTTGAGTTCGATAAAATCACGTTCGAACCATTCATTTTCTTTCTCAGCCACTAAGAGATTCTCTTCAGCCGCCTGAAGCATTCTGTCGACGGAGTCTACCCCGATAATGTTCCCCTTTTCTCTAGAGAAATACGCGAACTGAAGCAGCTCCATAGCTCCGCCTACTCCGACATAGAGTATTTTAGGATTGCCCACCAAATCAGAAGCAGAAACTGTTGTTCCGCATCCGTAGTTCATTTCTTGCATCCGTTTAGGGATCGACAAGCCAGGAAACTGCCATATCGGGCTGGTGGTGCAGCATAAACCTATCTCAGGGGTTTCAGCAGCTTTGGTGTATAAATCATGAGTGGCGTCTAGATAACTCATTAAATAACTGATTTAAAAAGTTGAATAAGTTTTGGTTCGCTGGCCTTTGCGATTTCCATGATTTCTGGCACGTTTATGGGCTGCAGATGATCAGGGTCACATTCATCCGTAAGCACTGAAATCGCAATCACGGGAAGGTTGAGTTGGTTGGCCACAATAACCTCGGGTACCGTACTCATACCTACCGCATCGGCACCTAGGATTCTCAGCATTCGATACTCGGCACGAGTTTCGAGTTGAGGTCCTATAACGGCTGCATAAACACCACGGTGAAGTTTTATTCCAACACTGCTTGCCTTTTCTTCTACTATTTTTGAAAGTTCTGCATCATACGGACCAATCATATCTACAAATCGGGGCCCGAATTCACTCACGTTCGAGAAGGCAAGTGGTGATCCTCCTTGTAGGTTGATATGGTCGTCTATAAGTAATAAATCCCCTTTTCTGTAGTCAGGGTTAATGGCTCCTGCAGCATTCGACACCAAAAGTTTATTAATTCCTAGAGCGTGCATCACACGTATCGGATACGTCAATTCTACAAAGTCATAGCCTTCATAGAGGTGAAATCTGCCTTGCATGACAACCACCTTTTTACCCTGAAGTGTACCATAAAGGAGTTTTCCTGAGTGGTATTCAACTGTGGATATGGGGAAGTAAGGAATATGATGATAATGGGCTACCGCTTCAATGGTTATTTCATCGACAAACTGACCAAGGCCTGTACCTAAAATGATACCAACCTCCGCATCTCCGAATCCTTTGGAACGCAAGAATGCCAGAGATTCTTTTAAAACATCTTCTGTTAACATAGCCTCTAAATTACGACTATTTTGGGCGGATATTAAGCCTTCACAACCTATTTAAGTTTGCTTAAATGCAGGTCTTCTAGGGTGTCAATGTCTTGCAATCGATCTAAGAGTTGCACTTGTAGCGAAAGTCTTTCAGCCTTTTCCAGTGTTTGATTTAAAACCTTTTCCGTGCTCCAAGAAATCTCTTTAAATAGGTCGGAGGTCTCCTTGTTCAAGCCAATGAGATAATAACCACCATCACAACTAGGGCCTATTACTACATCATTACTCTGAAGTGCATCGAAAGCATTAGAGATTAGTGCTGAGGTTAAATCTGGAAGATCACAGCCAATAAGGACCACCGATTGATGGTTTTGGAAGAGCTTTTTGAATGCTGCAATCATTCGCTGACCAAGATCTTCTCCTTGCTGAATTGCAAAGCTAGTTTTAGGATCGGTAAATAGGTCGCGCTGTTGCAGAGTAGATCGCATTTTTTCTACAGAATCTTCTACGGCACTCGCTAAGAATAAATGTCTTGAAGAAGAGAAGGGTCTGGTCTCCTTATCTGTAATGTTTAAAAGGTCAAGGTAGATCTCTAAAGCCTTCTGGTCCCCTACACTGGCAGCAAGACGGGTTTTTACAAACCCTTTCTTAGGTGTTTTACAAAAGATGGCAAGTGCCTGTGTATCGGTCATTTTTGTTGGATTGGAGAGGCGGGGTGAATGAATTTGTATATTTTCAACCAAAATAGCCCAATGATGAGCATTAGAAAAGTTTTTATCGCGAGTTTTGCACTGCTATTAGGTGCATGCAGTACAACGACCACTATGAATTATAACGAGCCTTACCGATTACAATATCATTTTTCTCCTCCACAGAAATGGATGAACGATCCGAACGGATTAATCTTTGAAAACGGAACCTATCATCTATTTTATCAGTATTATCCTGAGGATATCGTCTGGGGGCCTATGCACTGGGGGCATGCGGTAAGTAAGGATTTGCTTCATTGGGAAAACAAACCTATTGCACTCTTTCCTGATGAGCACGGATATATTTTCTCAGGGAGTGCGGTCTATGATAAGGAGAACACTTCAGGTTTAGGTACGACCGAAAACCCGCCGCTCATTGCCATTTTTACCTATCACAAAATGGAGGCTGAGAAGGCAGGTGAAATCGATTATCAGACCCAAGGGATTGCTTACAGTCTTGACCACGGCGATACTTGGACGATGTACCAAAATAATCCAGTAATTGCCAATCCTGGAGTAAAAGATTTCAGAGACCCGAAGGTTTTTTGGCACGAAGCATCGTCATCATGGATTATGAGTCTAGTGGCCGGCGATCACCTTCAACTCTTTCGTTCGGCGAACCTAATTGATTGGGAACTCAGTTCGACCTTCGGTCAAGGGGTGGGTGCCCATGGAGGGGTTTGGGAATGCCCAGATCTTTTCGAGCTAGAGCTTAATGGAGAGAAGCATTGGGTGCTACTGATTAGTATTAATCCGGGAGGCCCGAATGGAGGTAGTGCCACTCAATACTTCATTGGAGATTTTGATGGTTATACTTTCTCATCCGATCAGGAAGATATTCGTTGGGTAGATCACGGACCCGATAACTATGCCGGAGTTACCTACAACGATGTTCCCGATGATTCTAGAGTATTTATCGGATGGATGAGTAACTGGGCCTATGCCCAGCAGACTCCGACAGAAGCTTGGAGAAGCTCGATGACCTTGCCTAGAAAACTGTCTTTATTTCAGGCAACCGACGGTGTGCGTCTTCAAAGTCAAATCTTAGATGCAGCTGCCAGTCTAAAAATAGAAGGCTCGTCTGTTGAGACGCTCTCATCAGGTCAATCACTTATTCCTTTTGAGGGTGCTAGTCAATCTAGAATTCATTTAGAAACAGCAGCCGAGGCATTTAGTTTTGCTTTACAGAACGACACCGAGCGAGTAGTATTTAGCGTTAACCGAGCCGATGGTGAAATCGTAGCTGATCGCTCTAAATCAGGAAACGTTTCGTTCAGTGAAGCGTTTACCTCTGAAGAGCTCACAGCTGATATTAGCTATATCAATGATGAAGCTTTGAGTTTCGAAATCTATGTAGACACCTCTTCCATCGAGCTTTTAGTAGCAGGAGGAAAAACTTTAATGACCTTGCAGGTATTCCCTGACCAGGGTTATAATCAAATAGCTGTCGATAATCCAACGAATGAAGCAATACGGTTAGAGAAGGAGCGACTCAAGGGTATCTGGTAGTTTTATGTTTAAGCTTTTATTGATATCTTTAAACAAAAATAAAAGCGATGAAAACAGAAAAACACTTAAACAAGCGAAGAGATTTCTTGACTAAGGCCTGTCCGACAGTGGTTTTTGCAATGTTTGGCTTGTCTTTTCTTGAGGCCTGCTCCTCTGATGGGACAGGTACGGTGAATGTGATCGGAGGCAATGGCTCTAATAATTCCAATAACGGAGGGGATGGAAATACAAACACCTCTGGCTTTACCGTAAACGGGAATATGGTAACCGTTGACCTGAGCAATGATAATTTTAAGGATCTCGAAACGGTGGGTGGAAACGTAAACATCCTTAACGCCGGAGTACTTTTATTAAGAGTCTCAGATTCACAAATATTGGCTTTTGATAATTGTTGTCCGCACAATGGGGCTAAGAATAGTTGGACGTACAATAACGATAACACCTTTACTTGTGGAGTTCACGGAAATATTTTTAATACCGACCAAGGTGATGAGGTAAGTTGTGGATCAAACAATACCACCGGTAAACTCGTCTCATATACCACTTCGATTACGGATCAAACATTGACCATTCAGAAATAGTGAAAAGTCGATTACTTCTTCTTTTGCTCATAACTGCTCAATTATCTTTTGGGCAAGAGGATTTGTTTGGGTTGATAGATGCTAGGGATTCTTCAGAAAACCGTTTATCCGATGATTTGCTTCCTGAGCGCATGCTCTTTACGCAGAAAATACTTTGGGGTGAGAAGGGACTGATGCGAAAGACGGGTATTGCTCCACTTTCGAGAGAACAAAGAGTCAAGGAACTCCAATGGAGAAAATCCATGCTAACTGTTCACCAGGCGATCGGATACTTAACCCTTGCAGGAATGATCGCACAAGGAGTTATTGGTGGAGAACTCTACAATGGTAATTATGATTTAAAAGACACGCATGAGACGCTAGGAAATGTTGTGACCGCCTCTTACTTTACCGGAGCGGCTTTATCCTTATTCTCACCTCCGCCACTAATTAGTGCACGAAAAGAAGGAATCAGTGGGGCTAGAGCCCATAAATGGCTAGCCACCGTTCACCTCTCTGCCATGATCGCTACCCAATACTACAAAGAGAGAGATAAATCCCTACACCGAGCCGCGGCGTATACGGCCGTCGGTGCTTTTGCAACCGCCACCCTAGTTTTAAGATTAGATTGATGATACTAAGATCAACCCTATTTTTCACCTTTCTTTTTCTCACTGGACCTATTTTCAGCCAAAAGCGGTTGATGTTAGATACAGAGAAATCAAGTATCGTTTATTATGCGAAACACCCCGCACATAAATGGACTGGAGTGAATAACTCGCCAAAGGGAGTTATTGAAATCGAAAACAATACACCAAATCGTATCGCTGTTAAAGCTAATTTGGCAGATTTTGACTCCAAAAGCGCCAATAGAGACGCTAATGCATTAAGAATTTTTAATGCTATCGAATTCCCAGAAGTTTCGTTTTACAGCGAAGATCTAAGATTAAACAAAAAGGATACACTGAATGTTACAGGTGAATTTGCTCTTTCAGGTTACAAAATCCCTCAATCCATTGATTTATACTACGATGAAAATGAATCAGAGTATGTCATTCGAGGTGATTTTACGGTAGAGCTAAGTCAAACCAAAATTCGTTTACCTCGATTTTTGTTTAAGCCTATCGAATCTCAAATACGATGTGAAATTCAGCTTTTTTTCATAAAAAACTAATCTGAAACAGGCTCTTTCTTCCTAAAAATCAGCGATTTAGTTGATTCAATCAAAAAATATATTAATTTTACACTAGTAAATTTTTGTTTATGCCTACATCTGGGTCACTTCCTCTTATTGCTGGAGACTTCTTTTTAGAACATTACCACAAGCTTTGTCAAGAGCTTAATGGTAAGCACTTAGAAGAGGTATATGCCCGATTTGCCAATAACTATTCTTGGGTTACACCTATTGAGATTGCTGCCGAAGATTACAATGATTATCAGGCGATCATTATCAGCGATAGCAATAACAAGGTGATATGGGTAGATGGCGGATTTACTGAAATGACCGGTTACAATGCCTATGAGATTGTAGGTAAACAGCCATCGATGCTTCACGGTCCTGGAACCAAAGATGAGGAGCGTTCTCAGTTTCACAAGGGCCTTTCTACCAATAAGCCTTTTACCGCCTCAATTACGAATTACCGCAAAAATGGCGAGGCTTATCTATGCAAGGTTAAGATTGTACCGCTTTACAACAAAGAAAACAACCTCACTCACTATATCGCTTTCGAACGCGAGGTAGCATAGCACCTCTTAATCTAGATTAAGATTTCTTCACTTTTTAACCTACAGGGTTGAATTTTGCTTGTACCTTTAAAAGAAAAAATTCAAACCATGAAACGTATTCTATTCTTACTGACTGCTGTTTTTACTATCAGTCTATCTGCACAAAGTGTAAATCTAGCCTCTAGTAACCTAAAGTGGTCTGGATCTGATGTTACGGGTAAGACCCATTTCGGATCTCTTTCATTTTCTAAGGCAGACCTTCAGATGTCTAACGGCGATATCACGGGTGGAGCCTTTGAAATCGACATGACTACTTTAAAGGTTGAAGACCTAACCGGTGAGTGGGCTGATAAGTTAGCGGGTCATCTTAGTTCGGATGATTTCTTTTCAATCGACAAATTCGAGAAAGCTTTTTTAATCTTAACGGATGTATCTAAGCTTCGCGACGGGTCATTTCATGCGAAAGGCGATTTAACCATCAAAGGAATCACTCAACCAGTTGAGGTTCACTTTACTCCCAATGGCACGAATGGCTACAACGCAGCCATGACCTTTAACCGTGCGAAATTTGATGTTCGCTTTAGATCAGGATCATTCTTCGAAAATTTAGGAGATAAGTTAATCTTAGATGATATCAAGCTTGAAGCAACCCTTGCTTTCTAAGTTTTGGTTAACTTAGAGCAATGAGTTCAATTGCTGAAATAATCGATAAGCAGCGCCGGTTCTTCGAAGCCGGCGCTTCGCGTTCTATCCCATTTAGAAAAGCTGCGCTGAAAAAACTTTCGGCTGTGATAAGTAGCTACGAGTCTGAAATTCTGCAGGCTCTAGCAGACGATTTAGGAAAGTCTGCTTTTGAATCTGTAGCTACAGAAATTAGTTATGTTCAGTCTGAAATCACCCATACTCTTAAACATCTGGGTCGATGGAGTGCTTCTGAATCTCGTTCTGTAGGTTTAGCGTCATTTCCCGCGAAGGCAAAAGTGATCAAGGACCCTTACGGAGTGACGTTGCATATTGCCCCTTGGAATTATCCTTTTCAGCTCAGTTTGACTCCTCTAGTTTCAGCTGTCGCTGCGGGTAATACGGTTGTTTTAAAGCCTAGTGAATACTCTGAAAAGACGAGTCAGCTGTTAAAAAAAATCGTAGAAGAAGTATTTGACCCTTCGCATGTAACGGTGGTATTGGGAGATGCTCAAACAAGTACCGAACTACTGAGTCATTCTTGGGATTATATTTTCTTTACGGGGAGTGTTGGAGTAGGTAAAATTGTTGCCAAAGCGGCTGCAGAACACCTCACTCCGTGTACCCTTGAATTAGGAGGTAAATCACCCTGTGTGATTGATGAAACCGCTCCCATAGAATTAACTGCACGTCGCATTGTTTGGGGAAAACTACTCAATGTGGGGCAAACTTGTATTGCTCCCGATTATCTGCTAGTACACGAGGCTGTAAAGGAGCCCCTACTTCAGGCTTTGGTGGCTCAAATTGAAAAAGCTTACGGTAAATCGGCATTAGAAAGTGAAGATTACGGACGATTGATCCACCCGAAACATGTAGCTCGAATGAAGCGTTTCATTGGTGAGGCGACCGTGTATTATGGTGGGGTAACGGATGAGGATAAGTGTTATGTTTCTCCAACCCTATTGGTCGATGTTACTGGAGATTCATCGGTGATGCAAGAGGAGATTTTTGGCCCGGTGTTGCCGGTAATTAGCTATAAGCATTCTAAAGAGATGGACCAGTGGCTGAGAAGTCATCCAAACCCTCTAGCCTTTTATGTTTTTTCTAAGAACAAGTCGTTTGCCGAAAAACTTTTAACTACCTATTCGTTCGGTCAGGCTGCTGTAAATGACACTATCATGATGATCGCTGAAAACAGTCTTCCTTTCGGAGGGGTAGGGAATAGTGGTTACGGAAGTTACCATGGTAAGTACGGTTTCGATACATTTAGTCGCGAAAAACCTGTTTTATATCGAGCTACTTGGCTCGACTTGCCGCTTCGATACGCTCCTTACAAAGGAAAGCTCAAAGCGCTTAAAACACTTTTAGGAATCAATAGCAGGCTGAGTTAACGCGAAAAACCTATCCCGAAAAATAAATTTCTTCCTTGAAAGGAAGTGTAACTGTAACTAGGATCGAAGGTTAAGCCGTAAGGGTTAGACTCTGAAACGAGCGCAGCACTATTTGAATCGAATTCGACCTCACGATCGAAGGGGTCAAAGGCTCTAGCTATACTGTTGTCTGGTGGTGTGAAGTTCAATAAGTTTCTTAGTCCAAGTCGTACGCTGAATTGATTAGAAAATTTCTTTTCAAACTGAAGGTTCATCAAATGAATGAAGGGACTTTCAGAAGATCTTGGATCTAATTCAGAGGCCAATGGTAGGCGCATCGGTCCGATAAAATTCCCACTAAGTACAGCTTCAAATGAAGATAAAGGGAGGTTGAATTGATAAACAGCATTAAATCGTTCGGTTAGAACGGGTCGGTAACGGGTATTGTCCTCAAAAATATTTATATCCATTAGGGTGGTTCCTAAATTCCATCGAGCGCCATTTTGTAGCGTCCCATTCAAACTAATTGAAACCCCGTAGGATTCAGCATATTCAGATAAATTCAGATAGCGTATTTCATTTGGGTTACTATCGTAGTCTGGAATGATTTTATTGCCGAAGTAGCTGTAAAAGCCAGAGATATCTAAACTCATTAGCATTGATGGAATCCCTATGAAGGTTTTTGAGTAGGTTATCGAAGTATTCCACGATTGTTCAGGAAGAATTTCTGGATCTATAACCACTTCTCTAAAACCTGATAGCGCAGCGTGATCTTCGGTAAATAGGTTGACAACGCGATAACCGTTTCCAACACTCCATCTAAGTGCGTTCAAGTTTTTAGACCATTTGTAGTTTAATCTTGGGCTAACTATCAAACCATGTTTTGAATGATGCTCAAATCGCATACCTGCTAAAAGACGACTTTGTGGCGACCATTCGATGGCCGCTTGGGTAAATAAACCTGGTAAATATTGATGATCTGACCTCTCGGTTGCCGGAGTATTATCATCGTAATAGGTAAAGCGAAAAGAGGTACCAGAAGTAATTTCAATACCTTTCGTTAGTGTAGTAAAGTTGAGGTATTGGATAAAACCAATTCTTTGGTCTCCGATATAAGGCATATCTCCATAGGCAGCGTCTTGATAATGGCGATTAAACGAAAACTGGAACTTATTCGAAGGGTTAAAGTCAAAGCCCCCAAATAGTTCTGCACGTCTTGTCGAAATCTGCTCTCCATAGATACTAGTGCTTAACCGGTCTCGTTGGGTATTGTAAGTTGTTTGACCACCCCATCGGTCTTCAAAAAAATATCGAGCAGCAACCGTGAATTTTCCCGAGGTCCATTTGTTGAAAATAGAAACTCTATTTTGAAGAACGATGTCTGTGAACCCGTCTGAATTGTCATCGATTACCAGGTCATTATTGAAGTAGTTCACTCCTAGAATCCCGTGATTTTTAGAGCCATAGGAGAGGCCAAAATCAATATTTAGCTCATCCCAATTCGTGTAGAAACTTTCAAATGTGATAGATTCTGTTTGCCTGGGGTCGATCGTATTTATATTGATGACTCCGCCGATGGCTTCTGATCCAAAAAGAGTAGAGGCAGGCCCCTTGATCACCTCAATGTTTTTAATCAGTGAAGCAGGGATTCCCATAAGTCCGTAAATGCTTCCAAGACCACTAACAATGGGCATTCCATCGATAAGAATCATTGTGTTTGCACCTTCTTGGCCATTGATATGAATATCTCCGGTATTACAAACGCTGCAGTTAATTTGAGGTCGAATTCCATTGATGTTGGTAATAGCCTCGAATAGGGATGCGTTGGGTTTCGTTCTCAAAAATTTCGGCTGGTATAATTCGATGGGGACCGTGCTTTCTTTTCTAGAAGTGGGTTTCAAATTTCCAGAGATTACCACCTCTTCAAGTTGGAGGTCGGGCTCGAGATAAATAGTTCCAATCTCCAAGAATAGATTCCCCTCAAACTCGAAGGATATATAAACGGTTTTGTAACCTATCGAGGATACTATCAGGGTTCCTTTTTGCTGTGTGGTTTTAAGTGTAAAATCTCCATTCTCATTAGATAAGACAGATTCAGATGAGCCTTCGATAAAAATTGTTGCTTGTTCAAAGGGAGCATCCCCTTCAAAAATTTTACCTTTAAGCTGATTTTGAGCGTTTAAAGAAGCGAAGCAAAAAAGAAGTAGTAGGTATCGAATCAAGACTAAATAGTTTTGGATAACAAAACTATTTGTTTTGACTCACAAAACAAACTCAATGCCCACCATTGAAAAGGAAAATTATTTAAAGGCACTCTATCACTTCAATGAGAAGAAAGAAGGAGTTACCGTAACTGCACTGAGCAAGCGTTTTGCAGTGAGTAAGTCTACGGTGTCTAATATGCTCAAGGATTTAGTTCAGTTGGGCCTAGTTAAGACTGAAGCTTACAAACCGATTTACCTTACTGAAAAGGGACAAGAGCACGCCAAAATGATTGTGGCCAAACATCGACTCATCGAAACCTTTTTGGTTGAGAATATGGGATTTGATCCAGATGAGGTTCATGAAATCGCAGAGGAATTAGAGCATGTAAAGCATCCGGAGTTTTTTAAACGGATGCAAGAGATGATGGCTAATTTCAGTCATGATCCGCACGGTACACCCATACCCAAACACTCTTTTAAATCTTAATTATGAATCGCGCCCAAAACCTAAAACGACTTCAATCGCGCAAGAAGCCTTGGGATATTGTTATTATCGGCGGAGGTGCCTCAGGAATAGGCTCTGCAATTGATGCGGCTTCTAGAGGATTTAAAACCTTACTGCTAGAGAAATACGATTTTGCTAAAGGAACTTCTTCGCGCAGTACGAAGCTCGTACACGGAGGGGTTCGCTATCTGCAGAACGGCGATATATCACTCGTTATTGAAGCGCTTCGCGAGCGTGGAATTATGCGTAAAAATGCACCTCATTTAGTGCAAGATTTGAGTTTTGTAATTCCTTCTTACGATTGGTGGAATAGTCCTTTTTATGGGTTAGGCCTTAAGGTTTATGATATGATGGCGGGTAAATTGGGACTGGGGCCTAGTACTTTACTCGACCGAGAAGAAACCTTGGCTCTGATCCCTAACGTTAAGAAAGAGGGGCTTCGTGGTGGAGTAATTTATCATGACGGTCAATTTGACGATGCCCGAATGGCGGTTTCAATGGCGCAAACAGCCGAAAATCATGGAGCTACGCTAGTAAACTACCTTTCTGTTGAGGGTCTGATTAAGGACGAGAGCGAAATGATCACGGGAGTCACTGCAAAGGATACATTAAATGGGGACACCTACACCATTGAGGCAAAAGTGGTCATCAACGCTACTGGAGTCTTTTCAGATAGTGTGATTCAAATGGACCATCCAGGTACGCCGGCTCGTATCCGACCCAGTCAAGGAATACACCTTGTTTTAGACGGCTCTTTCTTAGATGGGAAGCATGCCATTATGGTTCCTCAAACTACAGATGGCAGAGTGTTATTTGCGGTTCCTTGGAATGATTACGTGGTCGTGGGTACGACAGACACTGCTATTGATTCAATCGATTTTGAGCCAAAGCCCCTTGAAGAAGAAATTGATTTTGTATTAGAAAATGCAAGCGCCTACATGAGTCGTATGCCTAAAAGAGAGGATGTTCTTAGTGTGTTTTCTGGATTACGTCCGCTGGCAGCGTCAAACAATGACTCAGAATCGACTAAGGAGGTCTCGAGACACCACAAGGTCATGGTAAGTACTAGTGGGCTGCTTAGTATCCTGGGAGGTAAATGGACTACCTACAGAAAAATAGCCGAGGATACCATTAACACAGCTATTACGGTTGGGGGATTACCCGAGAGAAAATGCTCTACCGAATTACTACCGATTCACGGATATGACTATAATGCCGACTGGTCAGATCCTATGCACGCTTATGGCACGGATGCTGAAAAAATTCGAGAATTATCCTTCGGTAATGATTCCCTTTCTGAAGCATTTTATATTACTCCAAACATGGTTCATTGGGCGTGTGTTGAAGAGATGGCCGTCACCCTTGAAGATGTTTTAGCTCGAAGACACCGAGGTTTGTTTTTAAACGCGAAGGAAACCTTAAGAATTGCGCCTGTAGTTGCTCAGCTCATGGCAGAATTCCTAAACAAGGACGAGCAATGGGTATCTGAACAGATTCATGCTTTTGAAGAGGTTGCCTCTACTTATCTTATTCCTTAATACTTTGAAAGGTTGAATTGAAGTAGAATTCAGCTAAAGCCATTTTTTGCTCCACTTCGGTATCAATAGCCTTCAGTGTGGCTTCGATGAGCTTTGATTCTCTGGAGTTGACTAGGAACAGCGAGCTTTCTCCAGCCTCGAACTTTTGTTGTTCTCCTTTAAAGAGCGTCGTGTAGTCAACAACCATGGAGTCGGCTAGGAGACGTTGGCGAGAAAGCGATTCTGAGGCTGTATTCAGCGCGGCTAATTTATTTTTTAGTTCGATGTAAACACGCTCCTGTTCTAGGGTTGCATCCTGCAGTTTTAAACTAGCAAGCTTCAATGCCGAACGTTCTTTTCGCAAAAAGAGCGGAAGCGCTACTTTCAGTTTCGTAGTGCTATTATTGGGATCTAAAGCAAGATTGAAATTTTGACTCGGGTCAGTTTCTGATAGCCATTGATAATCTAGGGTGACTTCGGGTAACAGATTGCTTCGTTGGAGTCTTCTTTCAAAACGCTGGATGTCTGTTTTGTATCCGAGCGCTCTAAGTTTTGGATGAAACTCCAAATCAATGAAATCGATAGAGAAAAGGGTTTCAAAATTCTCCTCAGACAGTGCAGGGATTACTTCCCGGTTGATCTCAACGGGCGTGTCTTCGATCCATAGATAATTTGAAGCTTTAAGTGCTTTTTCTCTCAATTTCAGGCTCGCTTTCTCCTGGCTAAGAAGTCTATTCTGATAGGCAATTCGCGCTTCGGTAGTGTCGATTGCTGCTAGATCACCTGAAGTGAAACGATCTCTTACCCCATCATATCTGAACTTAGCGTTAGCGATGAATTCGTCAAAAATTTCATAGGATTTATAAGCTCGATACCAGTCGAGGTAGGCATCTGTAGCTTCAAGTAGAATTTCGTTTACGCGAAGAGCGTTCTCTTCTTTTGCTTGGTCTACAAACCGCTTGGCTTGCTTAAGAGCGGTCATACGCTCGTTAGCGAGTAGTCCTTTTCCCAAATCGATTGAGGCGCCGACACCGTAAAGTTGATCTCCACTTACGATATTCTCAGGGTTGATCAGGGCTCCTTCAGCTTCGCTAAATTGTCCTTTGAGTGTGAGGCCGTAATAAGTGGGTACTGAAAAGGTTGCGCTTAGACGCTCGTAATAATTACTTCCTTTGAAGGTTTTATCGTTGAAGTCTGCTGCTAGTTTGGGATCGAAAGCACCTCTAGCTTTAAGTAGTTTAGCTTCGCTTTCACTCAGTTTGATGTCTGCTTGTTTCACTAGCGGATGAAAAGCCTTTACATAACCCAAGAATTCTTCTAAGCTTAGAGACTCTTGCCCCCTTACTGTTGATGCAGTGCACAGAAAGACCGTCAGTAATAATGATAAAAGAAATCTACTCATTACTTAATCTTGATAGGGAGTTTAGGAGTTTTAGTTGCTTCTGGCTTATAATATTCTGGTGGGAAACCGTTGAGTTGTCGCCACAATTCGTAGCCTACAGGGACGTTATTCAATAACGCAATCGTACGTGCACCTGAACCGATTCTAACTTCCTCGGGCCATGGATGATCTTCAGGATCTGGTGCTAATAGTACGCGATAAAGATTATTTTCACTGATGAAATTCTCAATAGCCACAACGCGTGCACCGTAGGTTCCGTAGGATACATTTGGCCAACCACTAAAGACGATTGCGGGCCATCCGTCAAATTCAACCCTCGCCTTTTCACCTACTTTGATCAGCGGCATATCAATCGGCCTCACGTAGGTCTCAACAGCCATTTGGTAATTATCTGGCATGATAGAAACCAAACGATCACCTTCCTTAAAGGTTTCGCCAATACCTCCTTTAATCGCCTTATTGATAAAGCCTGATTGGGGAGCAACCACATATTCAAGATTGGCCCTAGACGTGTAATTGGCAAGCGTGTTCGATAGTTTGGCTACTTCACCCTCGGCCTCAAAGCGATTCGATTTGGCGGTTGCTAGCTCAGATCGAGTCTTCGATAGTTTATCCGTAAATTCGGCTTGAATTCGATCGATTTCTAGGCGTGCAATAGCTACTTCGTTCTTGGCATTTTGAAAGTCATTCTCTGCCCCGATATACTTGGCTTCTGTTTCTCTGAGTTTCAGTCGTTTTTCCTCAACCTCTCGAGTTGATTTTAGCCCTTTTTCATACAGACTCAACTCCCTTTCTAAGCGAGTTTGAGCAATCGATCGATCGGTCTTGGCAGCTTCGAACTTAATGCTGTCATTCTGTACATATAATACGGTTTGTGACAGTTTGTTTTCGGCTTGATTTAATTTGAGTTTTCGCTCTGACTCTAATGCGGCTAATTGTGCTTGTAGGGCCTCATTCTTGTCTAAATAGGCAAGAACCGCACCTTTCTTTGCTTCGAGTTGCTCGCTGGTACGTTGCAGTAATTGGGGATCGAAATACTCACTTTTAACTTCTGAAATACGTAGGATGGTGTCCCCTTTGGTTACAAAATCTCCTTCGCGTACAAACCACTCCTCAATTCTTCCAGGAATAGGGGATTGCACGGTTTGTGGACGTTTGTCTGGTTCAAGTGTAGTTACATAACCTTGACCAGTAATATTCTGTGTCCAGGGTAAGAACATGAAGACGAATAAAATGGCGAAGAATACCAGCAGGAATCGATTGAATTGCTCGTAATAGTCTATACTAAAAATGCGATTCCCTGACCGGTAGTTATCAAAATCGAATTTTGGGCTTGGCTTATTTGAAATATTTAGCATGACAGGTTCGATTGAGTATGTTTAACTTTTCCTTCTTCTAGTTCAATAAGTTCGTGACATCGGTTCGCCCAATAATCATTGGCACTGACCACTACGAGCGTCCAAGGTTGGTTAGGATCAGTCAGGTAGTCAATAATTGAAGCAGTTTCATCCTTGGTGAATTGATCTAATGGATCTTCTAAGACTAAAACCTTAGGGCGCTTTAAAATTGCTCTGGCCAGTAAAATCTTTTTAGAGATGGTGTAAGAAATGTGTCTTCCCTCTGCTTGAATCTGAGAGTCTAACCCTTGAGGCAATTCTTTTATAAATTCGTCAAGACCAACGGTTTTCGCCACATCATTAAGTTCCTTTTCAGAAACATCGGTTCGATCAAAGATGAGATTTTCACGAAGACTTCCTTCAAAAGGAGTTTGCTCAGAAAGTGACAGTCCTAACTGCGTTCGGTAGTGGTTGGGCTGTATTGATTTTAAATTTTGATCATCTACAAAAACAGCGCCTGAGGTAGGGGTGCTAACTCCTGCGATTACCCGTAACAAACTTGATTTACCAGAGCCTGAGGCCCCTCTAAGTAAATAGGTTTTTCCTGACTCAAAGGTCAAATCAATCTGATCTAGTATAGGGCGCTCTCGGTCTTTTACTAGGTATCCGACTCCTTTGAGTTCTAACTTAAAACCGGTCGGATAGTTCGGGCGTTTCCCCTCCTGTGATTCTAGGTCAAAGTCAAGAACTTCTCCCAGTTTTTCTATAGATGTCAACATATCGTAGAGCGTTTCTAGGCTGACGATGAGTTTTTCAACGGAGGCAATTACGAGTAGAATAACGATTTCTGCCGCCACGAATTGCCCAATATTCATTTGCTGATTGAGTACCAGAAGTCCCCCGATCACTAATAAGCCAGCGGTTACCGCTACCTTGAAAGCAATCATTTTGATGTATTGAAACTTAATTACTTTGAAGTGGGCTTCACGCGCTCCGAGATACCCTTCGACCAATTCATCATTTTTAGTCAATGCTAAGTCGGTGTTACCCGCCAACTTGAAGCTGATAATCGATCGGGCGATTTCTTGAATCCAGTGGGCGACGCGATACTTATATTTCGATTCGACAATCGAAGTTTCAAGGCCTCGCTTAACGGTATAACGAAATACGAAGAACATGAGACTTAATAAGAAAATCCCGAAAAAGATGAAAAATGGGTGATAAAACGATAATAGGACGAGCGCAAAAAGAATCTGGATCAGTGCGGTAGGCACGTCGATGAGAATCTTAGACAATCCTTTTTGAAGAGTTAGGGTATCGAAGAATCGATTCGCTAATTCAGGCGGATATAGATTACGAAGTTGACTCATTCGAATCCTCGGAAAACGATAGCTAAGTTCAAAACTCGATCGAGTGAAAATGCGCTGTTGCAAGGTTTCAATGATTCGCATCTGCATGATTTGTAAAGCCCCTGCAAAAGACACCCCAATGGTTACTAGAATTACCAAAATGATCCATGAGCTCGATATCTGAGCGCCTTGAATGAGATTGATGATCGCTTGTACTCCAAGAGGAAGTGAAAGCGAAACTAGCCCTGCGAAAATCGCGTAATAAAAGACCTGATAAATGTCTTTACGCTCGAGTTGAAAGAGCCTAAAAAAGCGCTGCCATGTAGCTTTAGTGTCTATATTCATAATAATGTCTTTTTAACCAGATCAATCAAAAAGTCTTTTGGACCTTCTGCTCCCGTATCGGTAATATTTTTAAAGTGTTCTCTCAAGAAATGCTGATAAAGTGCAGTCTCAACAATGGTACTCGCTAATGTTTTTGGATGTTTATAGTCAGGTGCTACCGCTTCAATCATCTCCCAAATTCTTGAAACCAGTCGTTTGTAACTTTCGAAACTACCTTCTTTGTTTTCAAGGTCTACTTGCTTAGTTAGAAATGATTTTGAGTTCTCATTAATCATGATCCGGTTAAGAGCACGTTCATCAACGAAGGTGAAATTCGAATCTTCTACGACCTCTCGACTAATAATTTCAATAGCACATTCTAATTTTTCTAACGGGTTTTTCAGACTAAAACTTCCAATCACCACTTGGTACTCGAGCCATCCCCAATACCAAGAACACAGATACATGAGTAGCTTATACTTATTCTCAAAGTACCGATAAATCGAACTCTCGTTAGAACCAATCGCTTCTCCTAATTTTTTGAAAGTGAATGCCTCTATACCAATTTCATCAATGAGGCAAATGCTGTGCTCAATGATTCGTTTGCCTAGATCAGAAGATTCAGGGTCTTTAATGTAAACAGAGGTTGGTATGTTGATCCTTAGATTTGCAAGTAAACGATCCATAAATGATATTTTACTTTGCAAATATAATAGTAATACTATTAAAATGATCTAATCCGCCAATTTTAACCCGTCTTTAAGAGAATTGTTGAAGGTCTTGTGCAGAGGTTAAATCTGGAAGTTGCTCAAAGACCAGGTGACAATAGATGCTTTTGGGTTGTTCTTTAATGGCGATTCTAATGGCCTCTGGTAATTCTTTTTCTCCCCGGGTCGGATGCACGGGACAAGCCTGTAGAGCCTTATAAAAGGAGCCTCCTTCAACCAAGTTAAGGTTCATACTTACTCGTAAGTAACCCTCCTTGTCATAGAAATCTTTGTGTGTATCAACCGGAGGTTTTTCGATAATGCCTTCAACAAAATTAGTGTCGTCTACTTGAATTAGGGCGAAGGCAGCTATCCGTGACTCATCAAATCCGAGGTGCTTCGCCTCATAGGATATGATTGCATGAGGGGTCTCTTGGTGTGTCATTGCTTTTTTAAAGGCATTTTGACTGTAAAGGTTATCCCCATTAGCGATGATAAAGGAACTCTTTTGAAGCATAGGAAACTGCTCTACGGCTTGATGAACTGCATCTGCCGTTCCTAAAGGTTCTGGTTGGATGGCAAAATCGATCGTTACTGCTGGATAGATCTTTTCAAAATTCCCCCGCCAGAGTAGAAAATCTTGATGGTCAGGGCTAGTGACCACAATAATCTGCTGAACACCTGCAGCGATTGCCTCGGTGCAAAGCAGGCTTAGAAGGGGAGTTTTTGAACTCCCTAGTTCAATCAGAGATTTGTGTCTTTCTAGTGCCTGTTTTTTACTGACCTCTGAGAGATTGGCTTTGTCTAGGCTCTTCTTCATTCTCGAAGAACGCCCACCGGCAAGGATAACTAGTGGTCTCAATGAATCGTGATTTGAATAGGTTCTACGAATTTTGCCTTCTGTTGTAGTACTGCCTTTATGACCTTTGGATGACTTTCTTTCGGGGCAAGGATGATGAAGCATCCGCCTCCGCCAGACCCCATTACTTTTACCGCCTTTGCCCCTGCATTTTTCGCTTCATTCATTTGAATGCGCATGAGCTCTGGGGTGTTTTTAATCGCGGTATCTAGGTAGTATTGATGTCTTTCTATTAACTGCTCGAGAGGGGATAGGGATGAATCGTCGCTTGTCGCTTGTCGATAAATACGGATCGCTTCTTTGGTGAGGAGATGATTTTCGATCGCTGCCTCGAAATAGGGAAATAGTGATGCAGACAGTTTACTGCCTAGCCGTTTTATGTCTTCTGCCTCGGCTAGTTTTAATGAAAAGTGTGGCTCGTATTGTTTTACCGTTGCAACGGCTTCGAGGACATACTCTTTGGCTTTACCTAGCACTCCGAGGGTTGATTTAGGCAGCCCTGAATGCGCGAGTAATAAATCGTTATGTGGATTTGCGAAGGCTTCAGTGTGTCTGGTTTCAGGTTCAATGAGGCGCAAACCTCCGAGAGCGCTACTGTAGTGATCCATGATTCCGCCCGGTTCGTTAAAAAATTCAACTTCGGCCTGATGAGCCCAGTTTGCAATTTGCAAATCACTTGCCTTAGTTTCTGTTGCTTGAAGAATGAATCGTATGAAGGCGACAATTAACGCTGAAGAGCTTGATACTCCTGCATTCACTGGGATTTCAGAGTGAATTTTAATGTCGTAACCTGAGCTTAGGGTGATTTGGTTCGCATGTAAAACCGAGAGGGTGGAACAGAGATAATCTCCTTTTTCGACCTGAGTGGGAACAAGGGTAATTTGTCTGGTTATTTTGAGGTCGCTAAGGTTGAAGTTTAAAACTCCTTGTCTGTTTGGTTGGGCTTCGATATAAATATATCGATCGATGCTCGCTGCAATTACTGGGAGGTTGAGATAGTCTTGATGGTCGCCAAACAAACAAATCCTGGCGGGAGCTTTAACGCGAATCATATCCTAAAAATAGCAGAATCTGCGTGAACTTTTCTATCTTTTAATCGCTCTAAAACCAATCCATAATGAATCGAAGATCTTTTCTGCAAACCAGTAGTTTGAGCGCCGCCTCTGTAGGTGCGCTTTCTGTTTCTTGTACCGGTGCCTTAGGTAGTTTAACTGAAAGGCCTAGCGATCAAAAATATATGGGTGATTTTGCGGCTGAGCCCCTTGAAAAGGTTCGAGCGGCATTTATAGGTCTAGGCTATCGCGGAAAAGGCCATCTTGATTTCTTTGCTACTCTCAAAGGAACCGAAGTGGTGGCATTATCTGATTTATATGAGGATAACATTGAGAAGAGTATAGAGATTTTAAGAAAAAGTGGTCGAGATACAACTTCGGTAAAGAGATTTTCGGGATCTGAGAAGGCGTGGCTGCAAATGCTCGAAGAGGTGCGACCTGATGTGGTCTTTATTTCAACGAATTGGACGAATCATGCTCCCATGTGTATTGAGAGTATGATAATGGGAGCGCATGCCTTTGTTGAGGTGCCTATGGCACTGACGATCGAAGAGTTGTGGGATGTGGTGAATACCTCTGAAAAGACGGGTAAGCATTGCATGATGATGGAGAATGTGAATTACTCTCGCGACGAATTAATGTTTTTAAATATGTGCCGCCAGGGTGCGATCGGGGAATTGCTTCATGCAGAAGCGGCCTACATTCATGAGCTTCGTTGGCAGATGGACGAGGTTGAACGTGGAACGGGTTCTTGGCGAACCTATCACTATGCGCATCGAAATGGGAATTTGTATCCGACCCATGGCTTAGGACCAGTGGCGCAATACATGAATTTAGGTAGAGGAGAGGATCAATTCAAGCGATTGACTTCTTTTTCAACACCGGCTAGAGGTCGTGAGCTGTATGCCGAGAAAAATTATCCCGCAGACCACAAATGGAATGCCCTTGATTTTAAAGGGGGTGATCTAAACACTTCACTGATTAAGACCCACCTCGGACGCACAATTATGGTTCAATGGGATGAAACTTCACCAAGGCCCTATACGCGACACAATTTGATTCAAGGTACCAAGGGTATTTTGGCGGGATTCCCGACAAGAGCTGCTTTTGATGGAGGGTTCGAGGGTTTAAGTGAAGACCACCACCGCTGGATTCAAGGAGAGCAGTTGGAGCAATTGTATGAGAAGTATGACCATCCGTTATACAAACGTTTAAATTCAGCAGCAGCAGGCAGCGGACATGGAGGAATGGATGGCATCATGATGTATCGAATCGTCGAATGTCTTCAGAAAGGATTACCGCTTGATCAAAACGTTTATGAAGGTGCTCTTTGGAGTAGTGTTACTGAACTGAGTCAACGATCCGTCGCTAGCGATGGGATGCCTCAAGATTTCGCAGACTTCACTCGAGGGGATTGGAAAACCACTCAGCCTCTAGCTATAATAGATTAAGGGTTGAGGAGATCAAATATCCAGCAATCACAATAATGAGACCTGTAATTCCTTGCAGAAGGGTAGCAAAGGTGTGGTAACGATAGGCTTCTTTGACGCTTAGGTTTCCGAACTGAGAGACAATCCAGAAATAGGAATCGTTCGCATGGGATACGGTCATTGAGCCAATTCCAACGGCAATAACCACCCAAGTTTTCCCTAAATCAGAATCTAGTCCTAAGGTCGCCAGCATAGGGAATACCATCGCTGAAGCAGTAATAATAGCAACCGTCGAGGAGCCTTGAGCGCTTTTCAACAATGCTGCGATCAAGAAGGGAATAAGGAGTCCCAACTCAGGATACAATAGATGCTCGGCTACAAATTCAGCCACAGGAAGTTTACTAATCACTAGCCCCAGAGTACCTCCCATAGCGGTGATCAATAAAATGGGAGCGGCCGTTTGTATCCCTTTGTTGACTGCTTCACTTAAGAAAGATTCGGTCTTTGTAAATCGACCTAGTCGAAACGAAAGTACCATACCCACTCCAAGGGCCAGGGTAGGATCGATCTTGAAGTGATTTGAAAAACTACTAAGCCCTATGAGTAAGAGCGGTATGAAAATCGGTGCAATCGCTAACTTTAATGAGGGTAATTCCTCTATGTTCTCTTCTTCGGTTTCGGGTAGTTGTATCTCAAGCGAAACTCGTTTTGAAACCCGTTGGGCAAAGGCTGCTCCAACGAGCATTAATAGAAACGCCACCGAACCTCCCATGATAATCAGCAGTCCTAAGTCGTTGAGTTCTAGGTTCGCTGCCGCTGCAAGGGGCCCAGGAGTGGGTGGTATTAGCACATGAGTAGCAAATAGCCCGGTTGAAAGCGCAATAGTCAGTGCTAAAAGTGGAATACCTGACTTCTGAGATAAACGCTTGTTTAGAGAAGACAAAATCACAAAGGCTGAGTCGCAGAATACGGGAATTGAAACCAGATAGCCAATGATTGCTACGGTATAGGGTAGCGGTAAAAACGAAAGTCTAGAAAGCATCGAGATCGCAATTCTCTTAGTTGCTCCTGATTGTTCCAGGGCTACACCGATGATTGAACCAAACACAATTAGTAGGCCAATACTTCTTACCGTCTTCCCGAACCCTTCGCTTAATAGGGATCCAATTTCTTGAGGGTCGACTCCTGTAGCGAGCGCCAGGAACAAACTCGCAAGCAGCAATACCAAAAAGGCGGGCCACTTCAATTTTGAAGTTCCATAGATAATAAAAGCTAATGCGCCTAGCAGTGATAGAAGTGCAGTAATCATTATTTTTTGGCAGTTTGATAGAGTCTAAAGACTCGTTGTGCAGTCGATTCTAAAAGTTTAACGGCGTTATTCATGCTTTCTTCAAGCGTGCAAGGTTTATTCTGAATACTAAAAATAGCATCTATTCCTAGGGCGTATAGCGGGTCTAAATGTTCACCAATACTACCGGCAAGAACTACCACAGGTTTGTGGTGTTTTTTGGCAAGTTTCGCCACTCCGACAGGCAGTTTGCCCTCAAGGCTTTGTCCATCGATGCGACCCTCTGCTGTAACAATAAGATCAGATGCTGCAATTTGTTCTTCTAGGTTAGATAACTCAGCGAGAAGTTCGAATCCCGAGACTAGTTCAGCTTCTAGTAGCCCGTGAAGCCCTGCGGCGCACCCGCCCGCGGCACCTGCACCGGGTACCTCTGCAACCGATTTTTGGGTAAGTAATTCGATGTGTTTGCTAAAATTAGTTAGGCCAGCTTCTAACTGGGGCTCCATTTCAGGAGTCACTCCTTTTTGTGGTCCATAAACGGCAGTAGCTCCTTGCTTACCTAGTAATGGATTACTCACATCACAGGCAACTTTTAATTTAAACTGAGGAATGGCTTCCACGTCGATATGATCGAGCTCGGTTAAAAATCCGCCTCCGGGTAAAAGCATTTCGCCTTCGGCATCAGAGAATAGACCTCCTAGCGCTGATAATATCCCAGTTCCACCATCATTGGTCGCACTGCCACCAATACCCAAATAGATCTCTTCTACTCCGTGATCAAGAGCGTGCCTGATTTGCAAGCCGGTTCCATAGGTCGAGGCTAGCATAGGATTTCTTCTGTCGACTTTAATTTGAGCGAGACCTGAGGCTTGAGAAAGTTCAATCCAGGCCGCTTTACGATCAGCAAAACGAAAGTAGGGAGCCTTAATGGATCGGCCCATCGCATCGATGGTGCTCATGGTGACCAATTCTCCTTCAAAGAGGTTTTGGAGAAGATCTAAGGCGCCTTCACCTCCGTCTGAAAAGGGTAGTTGTTTTACCGTAATCTCGGGGTCAACGGAATGAATTCCCCTTGCGATCGCGTCGGCTACTTCTTTGGCGCTAAGACTTTCTTTGAAAGAATCGGGAACGACAAGTAGTTGCATTCTTAGTTAACTCCCGGTTGCTTGATTTCAAAACCTTCTTTGTCTTTGGCTTCTTGAACCATATTTCTGACTTTGGCTAGTAGCCCTTTCGCGTCGTAAATAACTCCGTTGCTGATGGTATATTTGATACCTCCAGCGCGAACCACCTCGTTGTCTTCAGTAAGTCGAACGGCTCCGGTACCATAAAGCACTTTGAAGTTTTTCAGCGGATTCTCCTCGACGATTACAAAGTCGGCTTGTTTTCCAACTTCCACACTACCGATTTGATCGGCAATACCTAAGGCTTCTGCACCGTTAAGGGTGGCTGAACGAATTACTTCGAGCGGATGGAATCCTGCCTCACGCAATAATTCTAATTCTCTGATATAAGCGAACCCGTATAATTGAAAAATGAATCCTGAATCTGAACCGGTGGTAACGCGTCCGCCTCGATTCTTGTATTCATTGACGAAGGTCATCCATAGTTTAAAGTTGCGTTTCCAAGTAATCTCTTGCTCGGTACCCCAGTCATGCCAGTACGACCCGTGTGAAATCATCGAAGGCTGATAAAATCTCCATAGGGAAGGCAAAGTGTATTCTTCATGCCACTCTGCTCTTCTCGCACGCTGAAGGTCACGATTAGCCTCGTAAATATTGAACGTGGGGTCTAGGGTGAAATCAAGGTCGAGAAGCTCATTCATAACTGCATTCCAGTGATCGGAATAAGGCGCAGCGGCTTGTTCCCATAACTTACCTGCCTGTTCAAAACGGTGCTGCTCATTTTGATAGTTGTAATCTAACGGATAATCTTGCACCGTACGATCTTCAAAAAGTGCCTCTGGTAATCCATACCAGTGCTCCATCGAAGTGAGGCCAGCGCGTGCCGAGTGAAGTACATTCCATCGTGCCACACTCATCTGAGCATGGTGGCATGCAGAGCCTAGGCCCAAACGTTTATTTTCTCTTAGCGCTGCATCCATAATTGCTGGATCGGCTCCGAAGAACTTAATTCCATCTGCCCCATTTTTAGCATTTTGACGAACCCATTCACGAGCCTCTTCAGGGGTAGTGATCTCATCTCCACCTTGCCCAAAACCTGTGTAGGCAAAGATTCGAGGAGCGATGATTTCATTTTTCTCTGCACGACGTTTGAGGTCAAGCGTATATTCAAGACCGCGCCCACTAGGTTCTCTAACGGTAGTTACTCCATGGGCAAGCCAAAGGCTAAACACATAGTCCCAGTCGGCTCCTTGAGCGGTACCTCCGATGTGTCCGTGCATATCGACAAACCCGGGTAGAAGATACATGCCGGTGGCATCGAGCTCACGCCCGCCGGACTTTAACT
>Ga0209138_1000557_pt1 | contig 35933 bp, 31 predicted proteins | sample SaaInl3SG_22_DNA_FD_184645 | JGI IMG/M metagenome (GOLD analysis project Ga0209138, IMG submission 184645) | Marine microbial communities from expanding oxygen minimum zones in the Saanich Inlet - ESP_153SG_22_DNA (SPAdes) (version 2) | ecosystem: Environmental > Aquatic > Marine > Intertidal...
AACATGAGGGCCTGATCTGGCGCCCATGCAACCTCATGGAGCAGTGCTTCGTAATAGTTAGTAGATTCTTTTTCGCTAAAAATAGTTCCGTGGTACTCCACCACTCCGTCTTTGGGCAGCCAGTTATAATTAGGCGCTGTTTGTGAGCTGAATAAATCCATAGAGGGGTATAAATTAGTGCCAAAGATAAGAATTTACGGCCCTATAAATAGGCAACACTAGAATGACAATCCAAACCCAATATTTCCAATAGAGAATCCGTTGGTTCCAATGCTGGGAATCGCTGGAATATCCTCTGAAAAAGTTTCTGTGATTCCTCCTGATGTAGCGGTAAAGTTTAGTGCATCTGGAATGGTTCCAATGCCATAACCGGCTTCAATTCTAAAGTATGTGGTTCCTCCTGTTTTGTAGCCTAATTTTAGGTTCAGGGTATTTCCGTCTAGATTTGTTTTAGCTGTGCCTCTTAAAGAAACGCCATTTTCTTCAAAGGTTAAATTATAGAAAGAAAATTCATTTTTTAGCATTCCATTTCCAGCACCCACATACAGGCCTTTTCCTTTGTTTCCTAGATATACATTAAGACCGTATCCAGTGCATTTTAGGGTGGTTTCTGTGTCTTCTATATCTAGCCCAAATGAGCCATAATCTATAAACGGAGCTACTAATAGTTTTTAGGCCACTGTATTCCTCAAAACTCCAATCCCCTCAATTTCTAATTCTACTATATCACCGGGTTCCAAAGGCCTGTGAACCGAAAAATTATTTTCAATAAGACTACCCCAGCCAACAGTTCCACTTCCTAGAATATCTCCAGGCATAATATTGACACTGTTTTCTGATGCTCGTTTTATCATCTGAGGAAAAGTCCAATGAACGGTCTTATAATTACCCTCACAAACTGATTCACCATTGATACGAGCCATCATTTTCAAGTCAAACCGTCCGTCTGTTGTTAAAGGCATTGCTAAATGCTCTGGATGTATTTCTCTGGAAATAGTGCACCTATATTTCTCAAACTCATCTTTGGTGACAATACAAGGGCCAATTACGTTTGCAAAATCTTTCCCTTTATGCGGACCTAAAGGAACCGTCATTTCCTGTCTTTGAATCGCTCTTGCTGTCCAATCATTAAAAACTGTATAACCAAAAATATAATCATTTGCATCTTCAAGACTAATGTCATTTCCTTTTTTTCCTATGATTACAGCCATTTCCAATTCAATATCGAGTTTGGTTTCCTTTACTGGACGTTTTATTTTGTCTTCTGGACCGTAAATAGCTTGGTGATTAGTAAAATAAAAAATAGGAATATTGTACCACTCAGCGCTCACGTTATGACCAAATGAGTTGGACGCATTCAACATATGTTGTTCAAAAGCAACATAGTCTCTAAAACTTCTTGGATTAGTTAAAGGTGCCAGTAATTTGACCTCAGAAAGTTGATAATGAGCTTCTAAATTTTCTAATTTATTGTCTTTAATAATTTTGAAATACTTTTCATGGTCATCAATAAAGCTGAGCATATCATTTGGTAAACTATGGTCCGCTTTTTGCATGGCAACTACACCATTTTCATTTAACCAGCCAATGTGTACAGATTTATCTATTTTTTGAAAAGTAACTAATTTCATCCTGAACTTTTTAGTTGTTTAAATTGGCTGCATTAAAACTCCCATTGCTTTACCGATTACCTGACCCATATTTGCTCCTTCTGGTAGCGGCTTTCCTTCAAACTCTAGTAACTCCCATTCTGCAAGGGTTTCAGATGCCGTTACAATAGCCATACAACGTTCATAACGTCTTTTCATAAAGGCTTTAAATGCATCTTCTACCGAAGTAGCATTTTCTAATTCTTCTGCCAAAACTACGCCATCTTCCAAGGCTAATGCAGCACCAGAACCCAATTGCGGGACAGTTGCATGCGCACCATCTCCAATAACGATTGCTCTGTTTTTATACCAAGGATCTGGCAAATGACTTGCTTCAATTGGTCGATAGTTTACTAAATCTGGATCCGTGATTTGTTCTCTTGCATCTTGCGCAATTTTAATAGGAAACTCCGCTAAATAATCCTTCATCATAGGAACGTATGCAGATTTTTCAATCCAAGGATTATCAGCTCCTTCAGCAGACACCAAGAACATATACATACTATCTTCAGACATCGGCACAAACCCAATTTTACTTCGTTTTCCATAAAACATGTAGGATGTGTCTAAATCCTCATGTTTTTTAAAAGCATAACGCCAAACCGAAACACCCATATAACGGGGTTTAAAGTCACCAAAAATCAATTTGCGCATATCAGAATTTATTCCATCTGAAGCGATTAATATGTCATAAGTTTTTTTGGTGTTGTCTGCGAACCTTACGGTAACATCATCTTTGTTGTTTTCGATTTGGGTTACCGTAGTTCCCATTTTATAGTTAACACCAAGATTGATAGCCCTTTCATACATGATTTCATGCAAAGTTCTTCTAGAAATACCGTTATGACTTGGGTACTTGCCAATTGGAGGAGCACCAGCAAGACCTATAAAATGTCCATTTGCGGTATTCATTTTTAATTGCCCATATGGATAACCTTGCTTCATAGTTTCATCTGCTAAGCCTAATTCATCTAATGCTCGGAGTGCGTTCATTTGTTGAATGATTCCTACTCCATACACATTATAAACATCCAGTCTTTCTGCAATTTCAACTTCTACACCTTTTTGTGCCAAGGCAATAGCAACGGATTGACCGCCAATACCACCACCAACGACGAGTACTTTTTTTACTGCTGACATATTATATCTTTTTATGTTTATAAATTACTTTAGCGTTTTATTTTTTCTGCAATCCAATCGTACATATCCAAAGTAGGCATCATGTTATCTACTTGACAATGCTGTGATCCACTTTCACCTTCTGGTACAATTTTCATTTCATGCTCACAAGTCAAATGCTTTTCTAAAGTAATAGCGTGCTCTACAAAATTTTGTTTGTCACCTCCACCATGCATAATGAATGTTGGCATTGATATTTTCTCTGCTATACCGTTCTCCAAGGTAAAGCCTTCTAATTTTTTAAGTACACCTTCATAGGTGTCCTCATCCATAATATGTTGAACAATTTCTGCTAAAGGATGCTTTCCGTTTCTACCTTTCCAAACTGAATAATAAGACCAAACTGCACCATAAATCATACAAACTTTAAAACGTGGTTCAAACGCTGCACAACGAGCTGCCATGTAACCACCCATGGAAACACCTGCAATTCCAACACTTGTAGTGTCTACTTCATCTTTAAGGTTTTCTATAACCCAATCCAAAACCGCAGTTCCTGCAACATTATAATCATATCTAGAGTGAATATGGTTTAACCTTAGAGCAGCTCCCTGTCCCGGTCCGTCCACAGCCATCAAGGCAATACCTCTTTCCATTAAATGGTCACCAATTCCAAAATAAAGTTCTTCTGCTAAGCTATCTAATCCACCAAACATTACCATTACAGGTGGATTTTTTATGCCTTTCGGTTTGAATAGATAGCCTGGTAAAAATGAACCTTCAAAAGGGACTTCTACTGTTATTGGTTTTTCGTCAAAGTATTTTGTTGCATTAATAAATGCCTGACGTGCTTTTACGTAGGTCTTAATTTTTCGGTCGTCATGAAGATTCATGAAAAACTCTGCCGTACGCAAATAATTGAAGGCTCGTAAATAGGTTCTTCTTGCAGAAACAAAAGCTTTTTTATTTTCGTAATCTTCTGCCCATTTATAAACTTCGTTGCCTTTGTTTAGCCATGCTATATTAAAGGTTTCTCTATTGTCTGGGTCAATATTACTTGCCGCATCAAGAATTTCGGCAAATTCACCACCACCATAATGTGCTTGTGACAATGCTCTATTTACTTGGTACGAAGGCATATATTTGCCTGGAAAAAAATGCCACATAGTGTATTTTGTTTTTTGATATTAGTAATCATATTACCACATTGATAATGATTCAATGCTATCTATGTTTATTTAACTTATAATTCAATAGTTGTTATACAACTTAAATGTCTACTGGCTTAACCGTTCCGTCCTCTGAAAGACCTAGCTTTTTTCCTTTAGCCATTTCTGCAAACGGATTCACAGAGCCCCAAGCATCATTAGGATTATCTTTTAAATAATGTACATCTAAATGGTCTGGTGCAAATACCAATCTGGCACAGGCATAGAATTCAAATAAAACACCACTTCCTGGATCACGAATATAGATAAAGAAACCTTCGTCGGCTTTGTGTCTTGTTGGAGCTCCCATAACACTTTTGTGGCCTTTTTCTAAAAAGTAATCTAAAGCTAAGAGTACTTCTTCTCTACTATCAACATTCCAACAGATATGATTGAGAACAGCCTCATTAGGTTTGATATTAGGATCTGTAAAAATTGCGATGTCATGCGATAGATTGGCAATGGTATGCAAGCCTCCAATAGGTGGAATATGGTCATCAATACGAATCTCATCCGGGTTTTTTAGACCTAAGCCTTTCCAGAATTCTTTTTCTGCAGGATAGGCACCTTTAGAAACCATATAGGTAACATGGTCAAATCTTCTTGGGTTTGCGCCTTTCAAACGGTTGCTTGAATAACGATCTGAGTATATACTGCCTCTTTCTCCTTCTTCTCGTAGCCATTCTACGTCCCAAAAAACTTCATGTATATGTCCTTCCGGAGATTTGAAACGATAAGCTTTTCCGTGGCCTAAGTCTGGTTCTTCCCATCCTACACCAGCTCCAATGCTATCCAAATATGCCACTGCTTCTTCTAAAGCTTCAGGACTATCAGCACGCCATCCTAAGTGGCCTAAACCTGATATTTCACTTTGGGTTAGTTTTAAGGTATGATGAAAGTAATCGCCCCATGCTCGCAGATATACGGATGTTTCCGTTCTTCCGGTTTCATCCATTCCAACTACATCTCTGAAAAATTCAACAGATTGATCTAAGTTCTTAGTAAGCACTTCAATGTGTGCTAATTGAGAAAAATAATGTGGATTCTTTGCCATTTTATAAAATTATCTATTCTTTCTTTATTATTACAAATTTAATTTACACTCACTAAAATCCTGAATCATTAAGAGGGAGATACTATTCTAAATCAATTATAACTGTATTTATTGATAGGTATTTTAAATCTAAATCATTCATTTCAAGTTAAAATTTACTTCAGTTAAAAACACAACTGATTTAGTTTTTAAAATCAATTTTATATGTCGGATCCCGATTTTGCTGAACTATATTAACTGTTACTTTTATATGCTTATCGTTAAGTAAACCTCTTTACAAAACCTTCTTTATTTGTTCGTATTGGCTCAATTCCATTCCGCTTCCAATCGGTAGCAATACGGAAGAGAAATCTCCTGTATTTCGTATTCGGTTTTGATAGCGTTTTGTTTCTTCAATTGATTGTGGCGGGAATATCATATTATCAGCAACTACCCATGCTTTATTTTTTAATTTAGGATAAAACAATTCAAAGCAAGGCAGGTATAAATCTTTCCAAATATCTAATAAAACAAAATCAAAAGACTCTTTTGCCTCTTTCATAAGTGCTAAGGCATCACCCACTCTAAAATCAACATATTCAGAAAGACCAGCTTCATTCAATTTATGCTTAGCGTATATTACTTTGCTTTCATTGGCCTCTAACGTAATTACAATGCCGTGATTTTCTCTTGCTGCCTCTGCCAACCATAGGGTAGAATAGCCATAAGATGTTCCTATTTCTAATATCGTTTTTGATTTAGCTGATTTTATTAAGGTATTCATAAAAACGGCTACATCTTCACCTACTGCTAACAAAAACTCATCACGTAGTTTCATGCCTTCAACAACAGGCAAAGACTTCATAATATTATCCTCTGACTGTATACGCTTGTCATAATCCGCTAAAACTTGAAGAAATTTCGAATCCTTTTTCATGCCTTGTTATTCCGCTGATTTTAATTTCTTCATCATGCTACCAAAAGCTGGTCTAAAATCTTCAAATAATGGATTGTCTTTGTTCTTTAACATAACTTCACTAAAAAGTTTCAATCCAATTGCAAATTCTATTGAATCTTGTTCTGTTTTAAAACGATTTCGTTTTTTCATGCGTTCAATAATCTCGAAAATATTGTCATGATTGCCAAACACTAGTTCAATAGGCTCATAGACCTTGTAATCTGGTCTCAGTAATTCTAAAAGCTCAAGTTTTAATTTGTATTTATTGGCTTTTTTATCCATATTCTTGAGTACTAAAAATTGGTTTAATTGAATTCAAAATTGATCAATCTTTAATTATATTATTCATTGCTTGCCCTAACCAGTTTTTTAACAAGTCTACGGGCTCTGTTGGGGCCTACGTCTACATGAATATCAAAAGTAGCCTGCTCACCAAATTTTTTCATGTTTTTAAACTGTTCTTCAACAACTATCTTATCTTCATCAAAAGTAAACCTTGTTTGTTCTACTACCTTTTTCTTGATTTCTTCAATATTATTTTCAGGATTTGTAGCAATTGTCCAAAAGTAATGAGCAGTTTCTGATGTTTCCGGTGTAAGGCCATGTAATCCACGCATATGAAAACCTTTTCTATTTGGATTATCTAATGAATCTGTATTTACATCAACAGCACCAGTCCAAATGCGAATGTGTGAAGGATAAAATTCTAGTTCTTGCCATCGGTCTACCTTTCCTTTAAAGGGGTATGCAGCGGTATAGGTAGGTGGCGGGGTAGAATTCGGTAGATAGCGCTTTATAAAAACACTTTCACCTCTGGTTTCCGAAACCAATTTTGCGTTCATATGGGTGTGTGCATCACCGCCAATGGTATGAACATGTACATATCCTAAATGACTAAGGTCTAATAAATTATCGTGAATTAATTGATAAGGTGCTTGGTATTTATATACATCGCCATCAAATACATAATTGGGGTCGGTATGAAAATTATATTTGGGAGGCTCTTCAGTTGGTGTCTCATTATCCTTAGTTCCAAACCAAATCCAAACGATTGCATCTTGCTCCTTAATATGGTATTTTTTTACACATGCGTTTGGCGGAATTTGATCCTGTCCCGGTATTTCAACTACTTTACCATCCTCGTCAAACAATAAGCCATGATAGCCACAACGTAAGCCTTTGTCCTCAACCATTCCCATTGATAAGGGTAAGTGTCTATGACAACAACGGTCTTCAAGGGCATTTACCTTACCATCTTTGGTCCTATATAAGACTATTGGATTATTTAACAATGTTCTAGCCAACGGTTTATCTGAAATTTCTTTTGCTAAAGCTGCTACATACCAAACGTTTAAGGGAAACTTCACTTTATCTGTTTTTTTATTTTCGCTAGTTATTGGGTTCATATTGTTAGCTTTTTTAATTTTATTTAATAATTTCTATTTCTTTTGATTCTTCTAATTTTGATAAGAAAAATAAGGATAGTACCGCCAATACAGCAGCTACCCAAAGAAATGCAGACTCGTTTATGACATCAGATAGTCCACCAGCAATTGCAGGGATTAAAACACCTCCTATGACTTCGGCAACCGCTGTAACAAAGCCAACAGCTTTTGCTTTTAAACGATTTGGGACTGCTTCTGAAGGCACTATGGCTGCAACAAGGGGAATAGTCCCCACCATAGCATAGGTAATAAACATGGCTGGTAAATGAATACCTGTGCCGTTTAAGAAGTAGACTGCAAAAGGATAAAAAATTCCTAAACACAAGGCGATTAATAAAGCTTTTTTTCTACCTATTTTATCTGAGATACCAGGAAAAAACAAAGATGAAATAAGCATAGCAACACCTAATAGACCCATGGTCTTTTGCATATCACCAGCCGACATGCCTTGTATATCAGTAAAGTATTTGGTAATAAAAGGTATGGTAGCAAACCACCAACCGAAAACACAACAAGCAAGTGGAGTACCCCATTTAATATTATTATACTGCCATAATTCCTTGATGTTAAACCCATCTTTTTGTTTGATGCCTCTACTTTCCGCTGTGGATTTTTTAAGATAAATAGCTGCTAACACCCCCATGAAAAGTCCTGGTATACCGGCAATATAAAATGCCGTTCGCCAACCCATATTTTCGGCAATCTGTATTAATATGACCGGAGCCAGTATAGAACCGAACAGAGCTCCACCCACAGCTTGCACAATACCAACATTAATACCCAGCCTGCTTGGAGAAGACTCCCGTTCTACAAATATCTGAGCCAAAGGAATAACCGGGCCTTCTGCCAATCCCATAATTAAACGAGCCGCTAATAGTGTACCGAAACCAATCGCTAAACCAGACCCAAAGGAGCAGACTGAAAAAATTACTATTGCTAAAATAAAAGTAATTTTATTTTTGTTTTTAGACTCAGACCAAGCCGTGGTAAAATAACTAGAAAAGGCCCAAGCCAGTGATAAACCAGCTGCTAAGAGTCCTATTTGAGTGTTGTTAAGACTTAGGTCTTTGGCTACATAAGGCACCAAATAATTAAGTGCAAGCCTGTCAAAAAATAGTACTCCAAAGGTCAAGGCCATTAAGCTAACTATTCCATTTTCGTATGAAAATATTTTTTTCATTGCTATAATAATTTAATGTGGTGATTTTCTAAATTGAGTACGCTTGCTCATATCTTCTGACCAAGCTATAACGCTATTGACTTCTGCCCATTTATTGTAAATAGCATCCATTTTTGCAATGGTTTCAGGATGTGACACTGCAATGTCATTTGTTTCAGTTCTATCCGTCGCTAAGTCATATAATTCCCATTTATTTCCAGGATATAGAGAAACCGCTTTTAAATCACCCATCCAAACAGCGCGGTCTCCAAACCACTCAAAACACATAGGCTGTTCTCTATTCCAATCTTCCCCCTCTAGTAAGGGTAAAAAGCTTTCGCCCACTAGTGCATTAGTCTTGATGTTGTTATATATTTCGGGATATTCAACATTAGCAATATCCAATAAGGTGGGCATTATATCTATTACATGATTACTACCTTTTATGATTTTACCACCCTCTTTTTGACCCGGATATCGAATTATAAATGGTGTAGCCGTACCACCCTCATAAGGAGAAGATTTATAACTTCTTAATGGACTGTTAGATACTTGAGCCCAATTTTTCGTATAAGCCTCCATGGAACCGGCTGTGCCAACAGGCCCCTCATTTCTCTTAACAGTAAAAGGCATTTTACCAACATCCATATTTTCTGCACCGTTGTCAGAAAGAAAAATAACTACAGTATTGTCTAGTTGACCTGAAGTTCCTAAATAGTTTAATAGTTTTCCTATATTTTGGTCCAAGTTGTCTACCATGGCGGCGTAAACTTCCATTTTTAAAGTCCAATCGCTTTTTTCTTTGTCGCTTAAACTATCCCATTTTGGTAGTAGCTTATCTTTGTATGGATTCCAATCTTCGGCCAGGCCTAATTTTTTAATATTTTCAAAACGCTGATTACGTAGTACATCCCAACCTGAGTCATATTTTCCCTTGTATTTGGCTATATCTTCAGGTTTTGCATGTAATGGCCAATGTGGTGAGTTGTAAGCCATATATAAGAAAAACGGCTTTTCTTCAGGCTTATTTTTTACAAAATCAATACCTCTATCGGTCAATTCATCGGTCAAGTAAAAGTCATCTTTATTGATGTTATACACTTCATTTCCTTCATATAAAAATGCTTTTGAAGATGGTCCTTTTAGTAAGGGCTTGGTGTCAAAATAGCTAGCGCCACCGTCTAAAAACCCAAAGAAATTATCGAATCCACGTTGTAGAGGCCTATGTGACATTTCATCCCCAACATGCCATTTTCCAGCCATGTAGGTAGCATAGCCCCCACTCTTAAAAACCTCTCCTAAAGTCAATGATTCATTATTTAGATATCCTTCATAACCTGGCAAACCAAAATCTTCATTAAAAAAGCCAATACCTGCTTTATGTGGATACTGCCCTGTAAGCAAACTGGCTCGCGAAGGGGCGCAAATGGTGTTATTATAAAAACGTTTTAGTCTTGTTCCTTCTGATGCAAGACGGTCAAGACTAGGAGTGTTTATTTCTGAGCCATAATTCCCTAAATCTGAAAATCCCATGTCGTCGGCCATTATTAGCACGATATTTGGCTTTTGTTGTCTAAGATCTACTTCCTTTAAACTATTTGACTGCTTACAACTCACAACAATTAGCGTGATTAAACCTAAAATAAGTTTTCTCATTGTATTTAATTTTTAAAATGATAACATTAATTAAACAAAAGAAACTGGCCTTTTGTATTAAAATGAACTAAGGATATCAAAAAAAAAATATTTTGATATCCTTAGCTTTATAATTATTAATTAGAGATAACGAAAAGACTAAAACTTATAAGTCGCTGTCAAGAAATATGCTCTTGGCATACTTCCTTGTGTTGAGAATGTAGCGTTAGGATTATTAGCAATAAATTCAGGTGAAAATCCGTCTCTATTCAAAGCAGCAGGAAACCCACCTGGACCTTGCCAACCCATAATTCCATATTTATCAAATATGTTATTAATGTTTAATTGTAAACCGAATTTTTCTGAAAAATCATATCCAAAAGCTAAATCAGCATTGCCAAAAGCAGGCAATATAAAAGAATTTGGCACGTTAGCTTGTCTATCTCCCATATAACTATAATTCAAAGAAGCGTAGAACTTATCACCATTATAAATAGGGTTAATGTTGAAAATCAAATTGGCAGCATTATCTGCTTCGTTACCAGAGAAGTCCATAAGAGAATCATCTCCAGGTCCGTCTTCTTTTTCATCCCAAGCACTATATTGATCAGCTTTTGAGTTTTGAAAAACTGCATTAGCACGAACTAACCATTTATCAGTAATATTGTACGTTGTTTCAAGTTCTAAACCCAAAGTGGTATATTCTGCAAATTGGTACAATGGTGAATATCGCGTACCATCCTCATTTGAGAAAGTTTGAATATTGGGTACATTATTCAAATTACTATAAAAAGGAGTCACAACCATTTTCAATTTATCTGTATTCAATTTATAACCAATTTCAATTTGGGTAATTTCCTCTAATAGTGCAGGTGTGTTTTCTACTAAGAAGTCACTATTTAAATCTAAGTAGAAAAATGTAGAAGGAGCTTTATTACCACGAGCAAAACGCGCGTAAATGGCATTCTCTTTGCTAAACTTGTAATTTAAACCAGCTGTGTATGAAAAACTATTTAAGTTATAGTTATAGTTTATAGGTGCTCCAGCTGTACCACCTCCGTTATCCCAAAGGGTTAAAGGATTACCATCGCGCCCACCAAAACTTGCATCACCTTGACGTGGGTTTGGATCAGCTATAGAATTAAAGCCTTCCGAGCTTATGTTTTCATAGCGAAGTCCATAATCTAAAGTAAGCTTTGATGACATTTTCCAATTATGACCAAAGAATAATGCTGTAATACCCTGTTTAGTCTCACCATCATCTGAACCTGACCATCCTACGTTCATAAATCCTTCTGGACTTGTCACTTCATAAGTTTTGCCATTGTTAGCTTCTAATCTAATCTGTGCAGGAACTGGACGGTCTTGTATTAGACCACCGCTCAATCCCATACCTTTACTGTAGTTGGTAATATCTAATTCTGATCTACTGTAATAAGCACCAAAATTAAAACTACTTCTCTCTGTTTTTTTGTTAAAAACTAATTGGTTTGCAATTTCATTTCTATCAATGTCTTGATAAAACATTGGCATAAATAACAATGAACTATTTTGAACATTAGCACCTGGGAAATTTTGATTGAAGCCAGGGGTTAAACTTATTTGTGGTCCTCGTCCCCATCCAAAATCAACACTTCCAAAATCTACTCCCGTGGTGGGGTTGGTAAAAATATATGTCCCAGTTCTTGCAGGATTAGGACCTCCAATTAGTCCACCAGGAATACCATAAAACATAGGCTGCAGAACACTTATCGGGGATATAACTGCAGTACCATTTCTCTCATCATCTTTTCGAGAATATTTAAAATCGTTTTTTAAAGAAAACCCATTCCCTAAATCTTGCTTCCAATTAAAACCAATAGATCGGTCTATATTGTGCAATAAATCAGTTGAATTGAATGTTCTAGTCCCTTCTTCATTAAAAGGAATTTCTATAGAAAAATCATATAAACCGTAAGAATCGTATTTAGAAAAACCATTTGCTATCTGAGGATCTTGCCAGTTCGACGAAGGAATAAATGCCATTCGATCGTTCTTATCATTCAAGTATTTTAAGTTCAATTGAAAAGAACCTGTTTTATACTTTTTAACCAAGTTTCCTCTAATTTGCCCACCTTTATTGATGGGATAATCTCTTTGACGAGCTCCATCTGATTGGCGATAAAAACCTCCAATATTATATGTCCAACCATTTGAAAGGGGGCCTCCAATATTAAAATCAGCTCTGTAGTATGGATTTTGTCCATTTCCTTCAAGACCATATTTAGTTCTAATTTCACCAGCAAATTCATTACCTCCTGTTTTGGAAACATAATTGAATATTCCCCCAGGAGCGTTCGCTCCAAGAATGGATGCAGTTCCACCTCTTACTGCCTCTACACGATTTGTCATAGCATCTGCTCTAAGAAATAAATCTGGAAACAACTCTACATTAGTAACAGGTAAACCGTCTTCTTGTAAAGAGACATAACGATAACCATTAAGATTATCAATTGAATTTGCTGATAATCCTCTAGAGTATACAGAATTCCAAATTTCACCGCGCGATTGATTAACATATACACCCGGTATATTTTTTAAAAGATCTGAAGAACTTGTAGGAGCTACTCTTTCCAACTGCTTAGTCCCGATTGTTGAAATTGATATGGATGCATCCATACGACTACGCGAATCAAAAACTCCAGTAACAACAACATCGTCTAGTTGGGTAGCGTCTACAATTAAAGTCACGATCAAGGGTTGTGATTGTGGTACAGAAATTGAAACACTTTTTGTTGTATAACCTATATAGGATATAATTAATCGATAATCTCCTGTATCTAGCCCACTAATTCTAAAATTTCCATCAAAATCGGTCATAGCTCCATTTTGGCTTCCTTCAATTAATACTGAGGCACCAGGCATTTCAACACCAGATTCATCTATAATCTGACCAGATATTACCCCTGTTTGAGCTTGGGTATAACTAATCATTAAGAATCCTATGCATGATAGTAGAAGGCGAATAGAATTTTTCATACGTTTTAATTTAAGTTATTTTTTAATGATATTTATCATTTTAATAATAGCATATTACTATTATGATAAAATTTATGACAACAAAATTGATATTTAATAATTTGTTATGTGAATCATTAATAGAACAATACTATTCAAAATCAATACTTATTACGTTTTTTATTATCTAACGGAATATTGTTGAGGCTAATATATTTTAATTGAGTATTAAAATATAATTTCAAAATGTTCGAGAAATAGAAATGAATAATAATAAAGAAGTAATAGAAAATTGTTTAAAACTTGGTTTAGTAGACTTAGCTAATCTCTGAATAAGCTTTAGGCGAAAGCCCAGTTTGTTTTTTGAAAAATCGAGCAAAATTACTTGGGGTCTGATCACATAATTTAACTGCAATTTCAGAAATATTCAGCTGTGAATGTTTAATAAGGGTCTTAGCTTCTAAAATCAACATTTCTTTTAAAAGATCTTGAGCGGTTTTGTCAAGTGCCGCTTTCACACATTTATTGAGGTAATTAGGGGTAATATTCAATAAATTGGCGTAATCTGATATGCTTTGAAATTCGTAAATATGTTCTGTAAGTGCATTCTTATACCGTTTAGTAATTTCAAAGTTAGACTTTCTATTTTCAGAAGTCTTAGTGTTTATTGAAACTGCTTTCAATTCTTCAAACAAAGTGATTAAGTTCACTGAAACAAGGTTTTTATTGTAATTCTCGTCCATATAAAGTGAAAATAAACGTTCCATGATAGTTTCAATAATTGATATTGTTTTTGGCAATAATGAAATTATTGGATTGGACTGATATTGAAAAAAATAATATTGTTCACTTAAAATTAGCTTTGGGAAAAAATCAAAAATGCTTTCATCAAAATGACAATAGAAACCCTCGGAATTTTCACTCATCATTTTATGCTCAGTAATTTGATAAGCAGGCAGAAAAAAAATAGCAGGAGCCTCAATTTTATAACTACTCAAACCTTTTGTTCGAATAGAGAAACCCTTTTTAATAAAGAAAAAATCATGAAAGATTTTACGATGAGGCTGGACATGAAAATTTTTCTTGTCCTTAATGTCCTCTATTTTATTAATATGAAAGTCTGGATGCTTTGGATTTGTAATGATTGGCAACCATTCAACTTGATGCATATGAAAATTTGAAATTTCATATGAACTGAGTGTAGGTATCCCTTTTTCTTGACCAAATTTCATGAAGTAGTTTTATTTATTCAAAATTGCAACGGCACGCGTCCAACCTGCACTAGCATGTTCAATTTTTGCTGGAAAACAGGCTACTTTAAAACCAAATGGTGGAAGTTTTTCCAAATTAGCCAATTTTTCTATTTGGCAGTATTCCTTTTCAATGCCTACATAGTGTGCCTGCCAAATAATGCCTGGTCTTGGATTTGCTTTAAAATCCGCGGCCTGAAGGTGAAGTGGAATATCCCAACCCCAACCATCAGTACCCATAACTTTTACTCCTTGGTCAATTAACCAATGAGTTGCCTTTGCCGATGCGCCCACATGTATTTTTACATAATTTGGATCGTGTATTCTTTTATCGGCATCGCATCGAATCAATACAATATCGAATGGTTTTAAAGTATAATCTATGTTTTTTAATTTCTCGATCAGATCTTCAGGTTCGAACATATAGCCATCTGGTTTATCGGTAAAATCCAGTACAACGCCATCCCTAAAAAACCAATCCAAGGGCATTTCATCAATGGTTCTAGAGGGTTTTCCTCCACAAGTTGGGTAATAATGATACGGCGCATCTACGTGTGTCCCAGAATGAGTATTTAACGTAAGAAATTCTCCAGCTGGACCGTTGCCATTAGGAAAAACAGATCTATCTACACCTCCAAAAAGCATATCGCCCATTTTTTTTGCCCCTTCCTTATGGTCTTCATAATTGATGGTGGTTGGAAAGGGCTCTTTAATTTTTTCCGAAATGGTTACTGAAAGGTCTATAATTTTCATTATTTAATTTTTTTTGGCTATTAAATGTAAATTTCATAAAAAATTATCTGCATTGTGTAGTCATTTTCACGCTAGTAGTATTCATTATCAATATATTTTTGTCAATTTATAAAATATATCTTTAAATTGTATTCATATTTAAATATTTCTGATCAATATATTTTAACTTAATTTTAAATTATGCAAAGTTTTAATATGAATGAATCTTTTCCATTGAATTCATGGTATGCAGCAGCATGGGATGTGGAATTGAAAAATGAATTATTACCAAGAATCATTTGTAATAAACCGTTGGTTTTATATCGAAAAAAAGATGGTTCACCCGTAGCGTTAGAAGATGCCTGTTGGCATAGACTTTCACCCTTGTCAAAAGGAAGTTTACGGGGAGACACAGTTGTTTGCGGTTATCACGGTTTAGAATATAAAAGCGATGGAAGATGTTCTTATATGCCATCTCAAGAGACCATTAACCCGTCTGCATCAGTTCGTTCATATCCAGTAATTCAAAAATATAGGTTTATTTGGGTTTGGATGGGAAATCCAGCTCTTGCTGATGAAAAGTTAATACCTGATATGCATTGGAATGATGACCCTGAATGGGCAGGTGACGGACAAATGATTAAAGTGCATTGTAATTATAGATTGGTGGTTGATAATTTGATGGATCTTACCCATGAAACTTTTGTTCATTCAGAAAGTATTGGCGATCGTAATGTAGCAGAAGCACCTTTTGATGTGCATTACGATGAAAAAACTACTACAGTTACTAGATGGATGAAGGGTATACAACCCCCACCTTTTTGGAAAGGACAATTAAATAGAGTCCACAAACATGATGGTGACGTAGATCGTTGGCAGATCATCAAATTTGAAGCACCGTGTACAGTTAATATTGATGTTGGAGTTGCCATAGCGGGAACTGGCGGGCCTGAGGGTGACCGTTCTAAAGGTGTAAATGGATATGTTTTAAACACTATAACACCTTCCACTAATCAAACCTGTCTTTATTTTTGGGCTTTCAGTCGAAATTACAACCTAAAAGATCAAAGCAATACCACTGAACTTAAAAACGGAGTGGCCCGTATTTTCGCCCAAGATGAAGAGATACTTGAGGCCCAACAAAAGACTATTAACGCGAATCCTAACAGGGAGTTTTATAATTTGAATATTGACGCCGGTGCCATGTGGGCAAGAAGGATTACGGATAAAATGGTAGAAAACGAACAAGAAACTAAAAGGGATGCGCTATAAAAATTCGTGGATTAATGCTACTGTAGTCGCTATCGAACAAGTAGCAGCTTCTGTGTTGCAAATACAAATACAACCCGCTAGCGGAACTATAAAGCCCTATACAGTTGGCTCACACATAAATGTTTCGGTATTGATAGATGGAAAAACTGAAATTAGAAGCTACTCCTTGGTTGGTGAGTACCAATCTAATGCGTCATATATAATTGCAGTAAAACTACTACCCTCAAGCAATGGAGGCTCCAAATATATGTGGTCATTAAAAGCAGGGTTTAAAATTAGAATATCACAGCCCACTAATAATTTTGAGTTAAGCCATAATACAAACAATTATTTATTAATTGCTGCAGGTATAGGCATTACCCCAATAATTGGCATGGCAAAAATCTTAAATAGAAAAACGGGACTTGAAGTAAAAATGCTGTATGCGGGTAATAACAAAGAGGAAATGCCTTATGTTAATGACCTTCAATCTCTTTTAGGATCAAACCTCATGTTGCATTACAGCGATACACAAGGATTTTATGACACTTCGGAATTAATAAATTTGGCCAACGCCAAAACACAAATTTATCTCTGCGGACCATTACCGTTTATGAACGCTGTGAGAAAAACATGGGAAGATGGTCCATATGAAAATTCGAATTTACGTTTTGAAACTTTTGGTGCGTCGGGTTTATTTGCGCCGCAAGAATTCTTAGTCAAGATTCCAAGATTTGACTGTGAAGTAGTTGTAAAAAAGAATCAAACTATATTACAAAGCTTACAAAGAGCTCAAATTGACGTGATGTCTGATTGTAAAAAAGGAGAGTGTGGCTTATGTCAGATTGATATTCTAGAATATTCTGGAGATATAGATCACCGAGATTTCTTTTTTAGTGCATCTGAAAAAAGAAAAAACAAGAAATTATGTGCTTGCGTAAGCAGAGTTGCTAATGGTGAAATTACTATTGACACTGCATACCGGGGAAAATAGAATAGAGCTATTTTTTTAAAAACTAACGTCGTAACCGAACAACAATTAACAACTAATTTAACTGGTGGTGAATTAAGTCCGTTACTTAGAATGGGAGTAAAATCAGAAAAGTTTGAGAGGGACTCTTATTTCCTTAAGTAAATAGACATTTTTTATAAAGAATACTCTTTTTACCCCTTTCTAAACTCCCCAGGAGAAACACCTAATCTTTTCTTGAAAAGCCTACTAAAATAAGCTGGGTCACTAAAATTAAGAAAATAGGCCACTTCAGAAATAGAGTAGGAGGTATTCAAAAGGTATTTTTTAGCCTTATTGAAAGTGAAATCTTGCACTACCTTAAGCGCAGATTTTCCAGCTACGGTATGGCAAACGCGATTGAGGTGGGTTTGGGTGATGCCTAATACCCGGGCAAAGTCTTTAATAGAAAGTAGGTTTTGAGCATTTTGTCGTATTAACTCTTGAAATCTTTGATAATAGTTCAAATTTCGATTTTTAGAAATCAACGAATCTGCCATACTTCTAAATTGCTCTCGGTATAATTTTAGATAAATCAATTCAAAATAGGCGCTCAAAGCCAGCAACTTTTCTGGAGCATCGTTTTGTAACTCTTTGTGTATTTTGGTTTTTAGATATCTTAAATCCAGTAGGATTTCTGAAGCCTCCTTTATCGGGAAACAATGTAAACGACTGCTTTCTTTTTTAATTGCAGGTCGGTCTTTTAAAAGGGAATCAAAAAATGAAGTAGATAACGTAATAACATCCCCAGTAATATTGGGTTCAAAATGAAAACCGTGAAGCACATTAGATGGAACAGTTACCACACACGGTGCTTGCATATCTTTTTTGCCTCCTTCAGAAAACAAAACACCATTACCTGAATTAATAATAAATAGCTGTACCAAATCCGTGTGAAAATGTTCTTCAATTTCCCAAGAATACATTTTACTCCGCTTTTCAAGCGGTTCCATATGCATAAAATCCCCTACAAAAGGTAAATGTTGCTCTCCATATAAGCCTTGGTATCTTAAGATTTCATTCATTTATGTTTATTTTAAAAATGTTATTTTAAAAATTATATATATGATATTTAGCTGTTTTAAAGTATTTTATAATTAAAAATAAATGTTTTAACAAATATAATAAATATATAAATGTTTATTTCGTCCAAGTATTAATATAATTTGTCCAACTTAATATTTAAACATGCCTTTACCTTCGAATTAATAACCATCAAATTGAAGCTATGAGTGATATTATTCAATCCGGATTTGATAATGAGATTCAACCAAGTTATTTATACAAGGATTATAAATCAACGATTCTTAGAGCACCAACCAAACCCTTAGTAATGCCTAAAAAGTCGAAACTAAAACTTACAGGTCCCGTTTTTAAGGATTTTAAATTAGGAGTTTTAGACCATGACCTAACTAAGAATGCGATTAAAAACGGAGAGCCTCTTGGAGAACGGATTGTTGTCCACGGGAAGGTAACCAATGAAAAAGGGAATCCTATCCCATATACATTACTTGAAATTTGGCAAGCTAATTCATCAGGGCGTTATATTCATAAAGCAGACCAACACGATGCGCCATTAGACCAAAATTTTTCAGGTGCCGGACGCTGTATGACCAATGCTGAAGGAAACTATAAATTTTACACCATCAAGCCTGGAGCGTACTCCTGGGGAAACCACCCAAATGCATGGCGTCCCAACCATATTCATTTTTCCCTTTTTGGCGGAGATATTACTAGTCGTTTGATTACTCAAATGTATTTTCCGGGTGACCCATTACTAGAATTTGATCCCATGGTGCAATCTATTCCGTTAAAAGGAAGGGATTTGCTAATTTCAAAATTTGACCTCGATTTAACCGAGCCTGATTTTGCGCTTGGGTATCGTTTTGATATTGTTTTACGTGGCCATTATGCTACTCCATTTGAAAACCTTTAAGTCAATATAGTCATGGATAAAAAATATCTACAAACGCCATCGCAAACCATAGGTCCATTTTTCGCATATGGACTAACCCCTACTCAGTATAAATATGAATTTCAATCTTGGGTTGATAATAATATGGTTTCACATATTGACAATCCTGAAGCTATAGAAATTTCAGGAACCATATTCGATGGCGAAGGACAAGCTATTAATGATGCTATGATAGAATTATGGCAAGATGATGGTGAGCATAAGTTATATGGAAGATTTGGCACAGGTACTGAAAAAAATAACCGTTTTATTTTTAAAACAATTAAGCCAAAATCAGTTAACGGTCAAGCCCCTTTTATTAATGTAATTCTGTTTATGAGAGGTCAATTGATTCATTCGTATACCCGAATTTATTTCGATGATGAAAGTAATTTGAATGCATCAGACAAAATTTTAAATTTGGTGGATACAAAAAGAAGAAACACTCTGGTAGCTTCAAAAGTTGGCCAAACATATATTCTCGATATTCATATGCAAGGCCCAAAAGAAACCGTGTTTTTTGATCTTTAATTTAAATCAATGTAATGTCATTTTATTCTGAAACATTTTATGCCCGTGAATTATCTGAATTATTTTCAGACAGAAACGCTATTGCACAACTGCTTAAGGTTGAGGCAGCACTAGCTATTGCTCAGGGTGAAGTTGGCATTATTCCTGAAACTGCAGCAAAAATTATTTCAGATTGTTGCATTGTTGACACAATTGACCAAGTCTCATTGAAAAACGATATTGTTTTAGGCGGAAATGCTGCCATACCTTTGGTTAAACAACTGACAAAAGTTATTAAAAATCTTGATTTTGAAGCATCAAAATATTTACATTTAGGGGCAACCAGTCAAGATATTATTGATACCGCTACCATACTAATAATTAAAGAATATGTAGATTGGTTAGATAAGAAATTAAATAATTTACAGGATGCTTTACTTTTTTTAACCAAAGAGCATGTGCAAACACTAATGATGGGCAGAACCCTGTTACAACAGGCAAAACCCATGACCTTTGGCTTCAAAACTGCCGGCTGGCTAGAAAGCATTACCCGAAGCATAAACAGGCTTTCAGAATTGAAAGACCGTTTATTTTATATACAACTTGGTGGTGCAGTTGGTTGTGGCAATACTACTATTACAGTTGAGGTACAAGAAGTATTTGCAAAAAAGCTTGACTTAAAACCATCCTTCCCTTGGCAATCGCAAAGAGATTCATTAGTTGAATTTGCTTCTTTTTTAGGAATTTTATCAGGTTCTCTTGGCAAAATCGCAAGAGATATTTCCTTATTAATGCAAACCGAAGTAGCTGAAGTTTTTGAAGGCATCTCAGAAGATAAAGGAGGTTCGAGTAGTATGCCACATAAGCGTAATCCGGTTGAGTGTGCACTTATTTTAAGTAATACCACTCGAACGCCTGGTTTAGTTGCTACAATGCTATCGGCATTGCCTCAAGAGCATGAACGTTCTGCTGGATTATGGCATTCTGAATGGGAAACATTAACCCAATTAATGAATTTAACCAGCGGTTCTTTGGTGAAGTCTATCGATTTGACTCGGAATTTAGAAGTTGACAAAGAACGAATGCTTCAAAATATCGAAATCACAAATGGACTCATTTATGCTGAAAAAGTATCCTTGTATTTGTCAAAATCACTCGGAAAAATGCAAGCGCACGAATCAGTGAAAAAAGCATGTTTTACTGCGATACAAAAGCAAAAACATTTAAAAGAGATTGTTTTAGAAATGTATCCGCATATTGAAAATATTGAAGAATTATTCAAACCAGAAAATGCTATTGGAAATAGTGTTTCTTGGGTAGAAAAAATATTAAAAAAGTATTCATAAGCTTATGAAAACAAATTATAAATTACAAGGAACACCAAATTCTCCAGTACTAATGTTTTCCAACTCTTTAGGAGCTGACTTAACCATGTGGGATGAACTTGTGCCTTATTTATTACCGTATTTCAGGGTATTGCAATATGATACTAGAGGTCACGGAAAAAGTGAACTTACCGATGGTCCATATACCATAGAAATGCTAGGTCAAGATATCATTGACTTATTAGACGATTTAAATATAGAAAAGGTTTCTTTCTGTGGATTATCTATGGGCGGATTAATCGGGCAATGGTTAGGAATCAATCATCCCGAAAGATTGCATAAACTTATCATTAGTAATACTGACTCAAAAATCGGGACAGTAGAAGGTTGGAATGAACGTATTAAAACGATAAATAAACAGGGTATGCTATCTATTGTAGAGGGCACTATGGAAAAATGGTTTACAAAAGGTTTTCGTAAAACTAATCCATCACGCGTAGCGGAAATGGCACAGGTGTTTTTGGAAAACATAAAAACAGGATACACTGCCTGTTGTGCTGCTATAAGTGCTACAGATTTTAGTACAGATATTAAAAAAATCACATTAGAAACCTTAATTATTACAGGAAATGAAGATTCTGTAACAACTGTAGCGCAGGCAAAAGTTATGCAGAAAGAAATTAAGACCGCAAAATTAAAAGTGTTTCACGCCAGACACCTGCCGAGTACAGAATTACCTCAATATTACGCAGAAACGCTTATTAATTTTATAGTAGGTGAAGGCACATTTAATAGAGGGATGCATGTGCGTCGTTCTGTTTTAGGTAATGCACACGTAGATAAAGCAAATGGGAATAAAAATGATTTTAATGCTGATTTTCAGAAGTTTATATCTTACTATGCCTGGGGCGAAATTTGGACACGCCCTGGCTTGTCAAAGCATAACAGAAGTCTTATAACGCTTGCGATGTTGATATCTCTGAATAAAGAGGCTGAGTTTAAAATGCATGTTAAAGCTGCTTTTAATAATGGAGTTACTATAAATGAAATCAAAGAAGTGATAATGCAATCAGGTATCTACTGTGGTCTACCTGCAGCTAATGATGCTATGCATTGTGCTGAAGAAGTATTTGAAAATTTAGGCTTAGAATTTTAGCAAAATGATACGCATCAAAACACAAGTTGGAATTATAGGTGCCGGACCTGCAGGAATGGTATTAGCCAATTGGTTAAAAAATCATGGTATAAATGCTGTAATTATTGAGCTGCGTTCTCGCGAATATGTAGAAGGTAGAGTTCGTGCCGGCTTGGTTGAACAGAACACCAAAGATATTTTGAAAAAATTAGGTCTTGATGCTCGAATGAAAAAAGAAGGTATTGTTCATGACGGTGTATATCTAAGTTTTGATGAAGAACGTATCCATATCCCTTTCGGAGAATTAACGAATGGAAGAACTATTACCATATATGGTCAACAAGAAATAACTAAAGATCTTACAGACGCATGGCTACAAGACGGAGGTGAATTACATTTTCAAACTAAAGCTACTAAAATTATAGATTTCAATACCAAAAGTCCTAAAATACAATTTGAAAAAGATGGCGAAGAGGGAGTTTTAGAATGTGATTTTGTGGCTGCCTGTGACGGTTTTCATGGTATTGGAAGAAAAACCTTACCTAAGAAAAGTTTTAAATCTTATGATATTACATATCCATTCAGTTGGTTAGGCGTTTTGGCAAATGTTGCTCCGTCAACAGATGAATTAATTTATGCTTATCATGAAAATGGATTTGCGCTTCACAGTTTACGTTCAGAGACCGTTAGTAGATTATATATACAGGTAGACAAAGATGAATCGGTTGAGAATTGGTCAGATGATCGAATTTGGAGCGAACTTTCGGTGCGTTTAGGTACTCCGGGTTGGGAACTTAAACAAGGTCCTATTTTTGAAAAAGGAATTACCCCTATGAGAAGTCATATGATTGACTGCCTGCGAAGCGGTAGATTATTATTGGCAGGTGATGCAGCGCATATTGTTCCACCTACGGGTGGTAAAGGCATGAACTTGGCTATTGCAGATGTTAAACATATGGTGGATGCTTTTGTAGCCTTTTATAAAAACAACTCAGAATTCCTATTAGATAGCTATACAGATAACGCACTTCATAGAATCTGGAGAGCGCAAGATTTTTCGAATTTTATGACCAAATTATTTCATAAACAAGACGCACATGGATCTTTTACATATCGTTTGCAAAAAGCAAAAGTTGATTATATAAAAGTTTCCAGAGCATATAAAACCACGATAGCAGAAAACTACGTAGGCTTACCATTTGAATCTTTTGAAATTTAATTAATAATGAAAACAGTCCAGGTGATTAGTGCTGAAAAAGCAGCAAGTTTAGTAAAAGATGGAGACGTCATATTAGGTGGTGGATTTGGTATGACCGGTAATCCGGTAAATATCATTCATGAATTGGCAAAGACTAAAACCAAAGACTTAACTTTTATAGCAAACAATGTAGGGGAACCTAATATTGGTGGGGGTCGCCTGCTGAATAATGGGCAGTTAAAGAAAATGATTGGATCTTTTTTCACTTCTAATAAAGAGGCAGTTTTGGCAGCACAAGAAGGCCGTGTGGAATATGAATTGTTACCTCAAGGCACCTTAGCAGAAGCCATTAGAGCAGGTGGTGCAGGTATCGGTGGTTTTTATACACCTACATCTGCAGGAACTTTAATAGCTGCAGGGAGAGAAACCAAACAATTAAATGGCAAAGAACAAGTTTTTATTGAAGGAATTCGTGGAAATGTGGCTATCATTAGAGCATGGAAAGCTGATACGACAGGAAATCTACAATACCGTATGACGGAACAAAATTTTAATCGGGCAATGGCAACTGCTGCTGATATTGTGATTGTAGAAGTGCAAGAGATTGTTCCTGTAGGTGAGATCAATCCGAATGAAATACATACCCCTGGTTGTTTTGTAGATTATTTGGTGGAAAGAAAACTAACGGAGGAAGACTTAGGTACCTCAGCTTCGGTTGGTTCATCTAAGGTTATTGATGAAAAAAGGATGAATATGGCCAAACGTGCTTTTGCCGAATTGAGCAAAGGAGATGTAGTAAACCTAGGCATTGGTATTCCAACTTTAGTGGCAGATTTTATTAAACCTGAGGATGGAATTATTCTTCATACAGAAAACGGAATGCTAGGTGTTGGTCCTGAACCTGAAGATGGTGGAGGTGCTATGAATTACCCTGTAAATGCAGGAAAAGTACCGGTTACCGCATTACCTGGGAGCAGCTATTTTGATAGCGCTGATAGTTTTGCTATGATTCGTGGTGGACATATTGATGTTGCAATTATGGGAGGTTTGGAAGTGGATGCAAAGGGAAATCTCGCAAATTGGGCGGTACCCGGAAAACCACTATTAGGCGTTGGAGGTGCAATGGATTTGGCATCAGGCGCTAAAAAATTAATTATTAACTTGATGCATACCGATAGAAATGGTGCTTCAAAGGTTGTTGAGAATTGTACTTTACCAATTACCGATTATTCATGTGTAGATGTACTCATCACTGAATTAGCAGTATTCAAATTTATTAAAGGTCAATTGACCTTGGTAGAAATATTACCAGGAAGTACTTTAGAGGAAGTCCGTGAAAAGACTGAAGCAAAATTTATCGAACAATTATCCTAAAAAAATGAAAGAAGCATATATTGTTGACGCGATTAGAACACCAATAGGAAGTTTTAAAGGAGCATTAGCTCAAGTAAGAGCTGATGATTTGGCTGCAATTCCTATTAAAGCTTTGCTTGAAAAATATCCAAATCTACCAAAAGATGCGATTGATGATGTTATTTTAGGATGTCATAATCAAGCAGGAGAAGATAATAGAAATGTAGCTCGAATGGCACTTCTATTAGCAGGATTGCCATATTCGGTTCCTGGAGAAACAGTAAATCGATTATGTTCATCAGGAATGTCTACGGTAGTACATGCTAATAGAGCAATTAAAGCTGGTGACGGAGACGTCTTTATCGCTGGGGGTATGGAGCATATGTCTCGTGGTCCATTTGTGATTTCAAAACCATCTGTTGCTTTTGGTAATGATTCCAAAATGGAAGATTCAAGTTTTGGTTGGCGTTTTATCAATAAAAAATTTCATGAGATGTACGGTACAGATGCAATGGGAATTACAGCAGAAAATCTAGCCGAAATGTATAGTATAAGCCGAGAAGACCAGGATATATTTGCCTATAATTCACAAATGAAAGCTTTTAAAGCACAGCAAAACGGAATTTTAGGTGAAGAGATTTGTCCAGTTGAAATTCCACAAAGAAAAGGAGATGCTATTATTTTTGATAAAGATGAATTTTTAAGACCTTCAACTACCTTGGAAAAACTAGCAACTTTAAAAACAGTATTTAAAGATAACGGTTCTGTAACTGCGGGGAATGCATCAGGTTTAAATGATGGAGCTGCAGCACTGTTAGTAGTCTCAGAAGATGCTTTAAGAAAATATAATCTAACTCCCAAAGCTAGAATTGTGGCATCTGCTGTAGTTGGTGTAGAGCCAAAAATAATGGGAATAGGTCCTGTTTACGCTACAAAGAAAGCTTTACAAAGGGCAGGGCTTTCATTAAAAGAAATGGATGTCATGGAATTCAATGAAGCTTTTTCAGCACAGGCTTTAGCATGTACAAGAGAATTAGGTATAGCAGATAATGATCCTAGAATAAATCCAAATGGTGGAGCTATAGCCATTGGGCATCCTTTAGGAATGTCTGGCGCTCGAATTCTTCAAGCAGCCATGAACGAACTTGTGCGAACTGGTGGCAGGTATGGTTTAGCAACGATGTGTGTGGGTGTAGGTATGGGATATGCTACTATTATTGAAAATATAAAGTAATAATATTTAGTATTTCATTAATAAAAGGTCTATGAAAGGCACAAAAATGAGATGTTATAAAGTATAATTACCATGCGAAAAATAGCACAAAACTTCAAGTTATAAACTACATTATAGAAGATATTGAGCTCTATCCAAAAGATAAACTATATTTAATATTTACGTTATACTTAGATATCTGAACCAATCTCAAAATAGAAAACAGCTTTTATAAAAACCCACCCAATATTAAAATCAAGTGATGTATTGAAACTTTTCGGTTTTTATATTGTCCCTGTTCCAACCCTAAGGAATGGTGCAATGAGACAGAAGAATTAAGAATACAACTTTTTAGTTAACTCCAATTTATTTACTTTTAATGTAACTAATGAGATTTAAAATAGATTATAATCTTTATTATTCTATAATGGGACTTGTGTGCAAATAGTGTGCAAGTCAGAAAACAAAAAAAGGGATACATCTCTGTAACCCTTTGTTTATGGTGACCTCGACAGGATTCAAACCTGTAACCTTCTGAGCCGTAATCAGATGCGCTATTCAGTTGCGCCACGAGGCCGTTGTTGTCCCTTGTTGGGGGTGCAAATATAATTCTTTTTGGGCTTGTGCCAAATACTTGTGCGAAATACTTACAAGAAATCTGCAGCGGTAGGATCTGAGCAAAACCCTGTAGGGTATGGGTACTTTATTTATTGTCTAAGGCTCGGGTGGTTACGTAATAACGCCAACCTACTAACGCCAACTGCCATTTTTTAGCATTGGCTAAGTCCAGTCTTTTTTTTGTCAAAGAGGGGAGTAGTAATTTGTTGAGCTGGGCGAGAATTTTAAACATGAATTTTATGGGTTTAAGAAACACCTGTTTCTAACGTACAATAACAAATATACATTATTTGTAACTGTAGCGTTCAGCGTGGTTTGCTGTTTTTTTTTAATACTTTAGGAGGGGCTTTGTTATATTTGCTCCAAATTAAGACTATGTTAGACGCTTTGTATATTTTTTTGGGTTTAGTGGCATTAATATTCGGTGGAAACTGGTTGCTAAAAGCAGCCGTAGCACTGTCCTTGAGGTTGCAAATTCCTAAAATTGTCATTGGAATGACTGTAGTGTCTTTTGCCACTTCTGCTCCAGAACTTATTGTGAGTATAAAGGCGGCGTTAGAAGGCTTTCCAGATTTGTCTTTAGGAAATATCATTGGGTCTAATATTGCCAATCTTGGTCTGGTGCTTGGAATAACTTTGTTGCTTGGTACCATTGAGGTAACCAAGAGTTTTTACAAAACAGATTGGCCGGTCATGTTTTTAGCCTCCCTGATATTCTTTGCTTTTCTTTATATAGATGGTCAATTGGTTTTCTGGGAAGGTCTTGTAATGTTTTCCATGTTATTGGTCTTTTTATGGTATTTACTGCGTTTTCAAGAGCATGCTGTAGTAGACGAATTGCCTGAAGATGACGTTCCCTTGCCTTTGCACAAAACCCTTATGTACCTAGTTTTGGGTGGTTTGGGCCTATGGGGTGGTTCAGAATTACTCATTTCTGGAGCCGTAGGATTGGCTACATTTTTTGGTGTTTCTGAGCGTGTTATTGGTATTACTATTGTCTCTGTGGGTACTAGTGTACCAGAATTGGCGGCCTCTGTTATTGCGGTATTGAAGAAGGAGAAGGCTATTTCTCTTGGAAACTTACTGGGGTCTAATATCTTTAATATTTTTGCTGTTTTGGGCATTACAGCCATGATTACCCCAATAAAAGTGATGGATCAGGCACTTTTGGAATCTGACATTTATTGGATGCTGGGTTTTGCGTTTATAGTACTTCCCTTAGTTTTTGTGCCTAGTAAAATGAGATTGGGTTGGAGGGACGGCCTTATTTTACTCGCTGCTTATGCAGCTTTTATTTACGTGACTATTTCTTAGGGAGCAAAAAAAAAGGCATCCGCTTTAGCGAACACCTTTTAAGTAATAAGTGTAAGTATGTTTTTAAGAAATATTGGCAGACTTTACAGTCTTTACAATACGTCCGGCAATTTTATATGGGTCTCCGTTAGACGCTGGTCTTCTGTCTTCCAACCAACCTTTCCATCCTTTTTCTACAGTGATAATAGGAATTCTAATAGAAGCCCCACGATCAGAAACGCCGTAGCTAAAGTCTTTGATAGAAGCGGTTTCGTGTAAACCGGTCAAACGTTGGTCGTTAAACTCACCGTATACTTCAATGTGTTCTTTAACAACTGGTCTAAATGCTTCACATATTTTCTCATAAGTTTCTTTAGAACCACAAGTTCTAAGGACTGTATTAGAGAAGTTTGCGTGCATACCAGAACCATTCCAGTCTCCTTTTACAGGTTTTGGGTGGTATTCAATATAGTATCCGTATTTTTCTGTCAATCTGTCTAATAAGTAACGTGATACCCAGATTTCATCTCCAGCCCTTTTGGCGCCTTTGGCAAACAATTGGAATTCCCATTGCCCGCTAGCTACTTCTTGGTTTATACCTTCAAAGTTTAATCCAGCGTCAATACACAAGTTAGCGTGCTCTTCTACAAAGCTTCTTCCATGGGTATTTCTCCCGCCAACAGAACAGTAATACATACCTTGTGGCCCAGGGTAACCTCCCACTGGAAATCCTAAAGGCAATTGGGTATTCTTGTCCATGATAAAATATTCTTGTTCGAAACCGAACCAGAAATCATTGTCGTCGTCATCTATTGTAGCTCTTGCATTAGAAGGGTGTGGTGTACCGTCTGCATTTAAAACTTCTGTCATGACTAAATAACCATCTCTTCTTGCTGGATCTGGATAAATAGCTACTGGCTTTAATAAACAATCAGAAGAACCTCCTTCAGCTTGTTTCGTAGAACTTCCGTCAAAAGACCATATTGGACAGTCTTCTAACTTTCCAGAGAAGTTTTCTTCTACTTTTGTTTTACTTCTTAAGTTGGCTGTTGGTTCATAACCATCTAACCAAAGGTATTCTAATTTAGATTTACTCATGAGTTGATTGTTTAAGTTTAACGACCCTATAAAATTATAATATTTTGACATAGCCACAGAAAAAGATGGGGTGTTTTATTAAAAAGTTATTAAAAATTTCTGACCCCTATGTTTTTTAGGGGGTAAATTGCAAATACTATATTTATTTGGTTTTATTTTGCAGTATTGATAATTGACTATTTATGAAAACAGATTTCTCCCAACTTAGATTCAATGCTTTAGCGCAAAGTTCACAGCAAATGTCTGTGCCTGTGAGCGAACCCAATAGAAGGTCTTCCCTTTTTGGGAGCCATGTTTTTAATGACTATAAGATGCTACAATACCTCACAAAGGATGCTATTGGTGCTGTTAGAGATGCAATCACTTCAGGCAGTAAGATTGACAGAAAATTAGCAGATCAGGTGGCTGAGGGTATGAAAACATGGGCCATAGAAATGGGGGCAACGCATTATACCCATTGGTTTCAGCCTTTAACAGGTGCAACCGCAGAAAAACACGACGCTTTTTTTGATATTCAAGATGGCCAAGCCTTAGAAATCTTTGGTGGGGCTCAATTGGTGCAGCAAGAACCAGACGCCTCTAGTTTTCCAAGTGGAGGCATTAGAAATACCTTTGAGGCAAGGGGTTACACTGCTTGGGATCCAAGTTCTCCAGCTTTTGTTTATGGGACTACACTTTGTATACCCACTATTTTTGTTTCCTATACAGGAGAAGCATTGGACAATAAAGCACCTTTACTTAGGGCTTTAAATGCTGTAGATGAAGCAGCTACCGCTGTAGCTAAATATTTTGACAAAACAGTTACAAAGGTAAACGCAACCCTAGGGTGGGAGCAAGAGTATTTCTTAATTGACAAATCGTTGGCTACGGCCAGAATAGACATTACGCTTACAGGAAGGACGCTATTGGGCCATACGGCTGCCAAAGGACAGCAATTAGAAGACCACTACTTTGGTGTTATTCCCTCTAGGGTTATTGGGTTTATGAGTGAGCTGGAGAAGGAGTGTATGGTTTTGGGAATTCCTGTAAAAACTAGACACAATGAGGTGGCACCAAACCAATTTGAATTGGCGCCAGTTTTTGAAGAAGCCAATTTAGCGGTAGACCATAACCTTCTTTTAATGGATGTCATGGATAAGGTTGCAGACAAGCACCATTTAAAAGTGTTGTTTCACGAAAAACCTTTTGCAGGAATAAATGGCTCTGGAAAACACAACAATTGGTCACTTGCTACAGATACGGGTATTAATTTATTGAGCCCAGGTTCTACGCCAATGAAGAATTTACAGTTTCTGACCTTTTTTATTAATACCATTAAAGCAGTAGACACATATGAATCGTTGTTAAGGTCTTCTATTGCTTCTGCTAGTAATGACCACAGATTAGGTGCCAATGAAGCGCCACCTGCTATTTTTTCTATATTTATTGGGAAACAACTCTCTGCAGTTTTAGATGAATTAGAAGGGGTGTCTTTGGGTAAATTATCACCAGAAGAAAAAACAGAACTCAAGCTCAATGTAGTGGGTAAAATTCCTGAAATACTCATGGATAATACGGACCGCAACAGGACTTCTCCCTTTGCCTTTACGGGCAATAAATTTGAGATGAGGGGCGTGGGGTCAAAAACCAACTGCGCTAAGCCTATGACGGTCTTAAACACTGCTGTAGCCCAACAATTGCAGTTGTTTAAAAAAGAAGTAGACAGCTTAATAGACCAAAAAGGGCTCAAGAAAGATGAGGCCATATTCAATGTATTAAGGGAGTATATAAAATCTTCTAAGCGCATTCGTTTTGAGGGAGATGGGTACAGTGAGGCTTGGGAGCAAGAAGCGGCAAAAAGAAAACTCAGTAATCTCAAGACCACACCAGAGGCAGTTGCTGTAATGAGTGAAAAATCCAATGTGACTTTGTTTGATCAGATGGGTGTGTTAAGTCCTATTGAATTAAAGGCCAGACAAGAAGTGGAGTGGGAAGCTTATGTGATGCATACCCAAATTGAAGGTAGGGTGTATGAGGAGTTGGTGTACAGTCAGATTTTACCATCTGCCGTAGTCTATATGAATGTGTTGCTAGAGAATCTAAGTAAAATGAATGCGGTAATGGAGCAGGTGACTTCCTTAAAAGAGAGCGCTCAAGGACAGCTGTTTTCTGAAATTAATAAGTATGTGCAGGACTTAAAAATAAGTGTAGACAATATGACTCAGGCCAGAAAAGCAGCCAATAAATTAGCTAGTTCAAGCGACAGGGCTCACGCCTATGCTTTTGAGGTAAAACCTTTGTTTGAAGTCATTAGATCTAATTCAGATCAGTTAGAAAAACTCATGAGTGACAGCCACTGGCCGCTATTAAAATACAGAGAACTCTTGCAAATTAGATAGTCTTCTTTAAGATTGTTTGTTATTGAGGATAAGTTTTGGGAATATTATGCTACAATAGCTTGAACTTTTTAAGGATTCCCTTATTTTTGCACAAAACACGAATGAATGGATTCAAATCAACAGGGAAGGTATAGTCAAAGAGGTGTTTCAGCAGCAAAGGAAGACGTGCATAATGCTATAAAGAATATAGATAAAGGGCTGTTCCCTAAGGCTTTTTGTAAAATTGTACCAGACCACCTTACTGGAGATTTAGACTATTGTTTGGTCATGCATGCAGATGGAGCAGGAACTAAATCTTCCTTGGCCTATATGTACTGGAAACAAACTGGAGACCTTTCGGTTTGGAAGGGCATTGCTCAGGATGCGTTGATTATGAACATAGATGACCTTATTTGTGTAGGCGCCACGGACCATATTATGTTGTCTTCTACCATTGGTAGGAATAAAAATTTAATTCCCGCTGAGGTGCTTTCTGCCATTATTAATGGCACGGAGGAACTCATAGAAGACCTTTCAAAACACGGTATTATTATTCATAGTACTGGCGGTGAAACCGCCGATGTTGGCGATCTAGTACGTACCATCATTGTAGATTCTACCGTAACGGCGCGTTTACCAAGAAAAAACGTCATAGACAACGCTAATATTAAAGCAGGAGATGTTATTGTAGGTTTGTCTTCTTCAGGACAAGCTACCTATGAGACCGAGTACAACGGAGGAATGGGAAGTAATGGACTAACTTCTGCACGTCATGATGTTTTTGGTCAAGATTTGGCAAAAAAATTCCCTGAAAGTTTTGATCCTGCTGTTCCTGGTGAGTTGGTTTATTCGGGTGCACTAGGACTCACAGATTCAGTGGAAGGAAGTCCAGTAAATGCTGGTAAGTTGGTGCTTTCACCAACAAGAACTTATGCGCCAATTGTAAAGAAAATATTGGGTAAATACAATGCAGAGGACATTCATGGAATGGTACATTGTAGTGGTGGTGCTCAAACAAAAATCTTACATTTTGTAGAAGGCCTTCATATTATTAAAGACAATATGTTTGAAGTGCCTGTGCTTTTTAAAATGATTCAGGAACAATCCAAAACACCTTGGAGAGAGATGTACGAAGTTTTTAACTGCGGTCATAGATTGGAGTTGTATGTAAACCCAGCAGTAGCAGAAGATTTAATCGCTATTTCTGCTTCTTTTGGTGTAGCCGCTCAAATCATTGGAAGGGTAACGGACAGTGAGATTAAAAAACTAACTATAGAGAGTTCTTACGGAACTTTTGAATATTAAGAAGGTCAATTTATTGTACCTTTACTTGAATAACTAGCTCAAATTTATGTTAGAAAAATTACATGTTGTAAAACAGCGTTTTGACGAAGTATCAGACTTGATTATCCAGCCAGATATCATTCAAGATCAAAAGCGTTATGTTCAGCTCAACAAAGAATACAAGGACCTAAAATCACTCATGGACAAAAGAGAATTATACATCTCTTTTACCAATAATATTGAAGAGTCTCAGGAGATTATTGATGATGGTTCAGATGCTGAAATGGTAGAAATGGCCAAAATGCAGTTAGATGAAGCCAAAGCTGCACTACCCGCTTTGGAAGAAGAAATTAAGTTTTTGCTCATCCCAAAAGAACCAGAAGACGCCAAGAATGTTGTGGTGGAGATTCGCGCTGGTACTGGAGGAGATGAAGCCAGTATTTTTGCTGGAGATCTTTTTAGAATGTACACCAAATACTGTGAGTCTAGAGGATGGAAAACCAATGTGATTGACCTAAGTGAAGGGACTTCCGGAGGGTATAAAGAGATACAGTTCGAGGTTAATGGAGAAGATGTATATGGAACACTAAAATTTGAAGCAGGTGTTCACCGGGTTCAAAGGGTGCCTCAAACAGAGACACAAGGTAGGGTCCATACGAGTGCTGCTACTGTTATGGTGCTTCCTGAAGCAGAGGAATTTGACGTTCAAATAGATCCAAAGGATGTGAGAATAGATTTCTTTTGTTCCTCAGGACCAGGAGGACAATCTGTAAACACGACCTATTCTGCCGTGAGGTTAACACACCTTCCAACCGGTTTGGTGGCACAGTGTCAAGACCAAAAATCCCAACACAAAAATAAAGACAAAGCCTTTGTAGTGCTTAGGTCTAGGCTATACGATATGGAATTGGCTAAAAAGCAAGAAGCAGACGCAGCCAAAAGAAATTCTCAAGTAAGTTCAGGAGATAGGTCTGCAAAAATTAGAACCTACAACTACCCTCAAGGTAGGGTCACAGACCACCGTATAGGACTAACCTTGTATGACTTACAGAATATTGTAAATGGAGACATTCAAAAGATTTTGAGTGAGTTAATGCTTGTAGACAATACAGAGAAATTGAAAGAAGCTTCAGAGATTTTTTAGTCTCACAGCTTTAAAGCCATAATCTGGTGTAGTACCAGTGAAAAAATTAATCATGACGCTTCCTTTCTTAATAAATCAGATTGAAAAAAAATCATCTTTCCTTTGCGTGGGACTAGATGTAGATTTAGATAAAATCCCAGCCCACCTTTTAAAAGAAGCGGACCCTATATTTGCTTTTAATAAAGCCATTATAGACGCCACCCATTCTTATGCGGTAGCTTATAAGCCCAATATGGCTTTTTATGAAGCCTATGGCGTTAAGGGATGGTTGGCATTAGAAAAGACCATTCAATATTTGAATCAAAATTATCCAGAGCTCTTTACTATCGCAGACGCTAAAAGAGGTGATATTGGTAATACAGCTAGTAGGTATGCCAAAGCTTTTTTTGAAGATTTAGGATTTAATTCCATTACGGTAGCACCATATATGGGTAAGGATTCGGTAGAGCCTTTTTTAGCTTTTGAAGACAAATTCACTATTTTATTAGGACTTACCTCAAATCCAGGTGCTGCAGATTTTGAAATGTTGCCTATGGCTAATGGCAAATATTTGTATGAAACAGTGATTGAAACAGCCGCCCAATATAAAAACGCCCACCAATTAATGTATGTGGTTGGGGCTACACAGGCCAATGCTATAAAAGACATTAGAGCTTTGGTTCCAGATAGTTTTCTGTTGGTTCCGGGTGTGGGTGCTCAAGGAGGCAGTTTAGCAGAAGTTTGCTCAGAAGGTCTTAATGACCAAGTAGGTTTATTGGTGAATTCCTCTAGGGGTATTATATACGCTTCTTCAGGAGAAGATTTTGCTTTGGCAGCAGCAGGACAGGCTGCTCTTTTGCAGGCTGAGATGGCAACTATTTTAAGTCAAAAGAAAAATTAATTCCCTAATTTAGGGGAATACTTGCCAAACCATTGGCTAAAACCATTTTATTGATCTCATAAATTCCCTCGTATTGATTCATTACAATTGTTACAGAAATCCAGAAGCCCAAGAGTGGGTTACTTTTGTTCATGGTGCTGGAGGGAGTTCTTCTATTTGGTTTAAACAATTAAAAGCTTTTAGAAAGATTTATAACGTGCTTCTTCTAGATCTAAGAGGGCACGGAGATTCTAAAATGCCCTTGAAACAAGCTTTTGATAAAAAGTATACTTTTAACGCCATTACCCAGGATATTATTGAAGTTTTGGATTATGAAAAGATTGAAAAATCACACTTTATAGGTATTTCACTGGGGACTATATTGATTAGAAATCTTGCAGAAAAAAAGCCAGAACGCGTGCTGAGTATGATTATGGGTGGGGCTATTTTAAAACTTAATTTTAGGTCACAAGTGCTTATGCGTTTGGGGGTGATGTTTAAGTCTGTAGTGCCTTATTTGTGGTTGTACTCTTTCTTTGCTTTTGTGATTATGCCCAATAAAAACCATAGAGAATCCAGAACACTTTTTGTTAGAGAAGCTAAAAAACTGTATCAGAAAGAGTTTATCAAGTGGTTTAAGCTCACTGCAGAAATAAACCCTTTGCTTCGTTTTTTTAGAAATGTTGAGGTGAAGATCCCTACACTTTATGTCATGGGCGCAGAAGACTATTTGTTTTTGCCTTCTGTAAGAAAAATGACTGAGACACATTTGTCAGCATCTTTATTTGTGGTAGAATCTTGTGGTCATGTAGTGAATGTAGAGCAGCCAGAAGTCTTTAATACAGCGGTAATTTCTTATTTAGGAAAGCTCTAGTTTCATTTCTAATAGAACCAGTGTTTCTATCGCATTAATTTTTTAAACCTATTGTCAGCCTACTTTGTTAAACTAATTAATCTTGGGTCACTATTCGGACTTAACTTTTTAGTTGCTGTCTAATTTACTTATTAAACCGATAAAACCAGCGTCTCCACCGGTTTTATACTGACTAAATCTAAAAAATAATGAAAAAATATGCACGCTCGTTACCTTTATAACGCGTTAATTTTGTCATTATTGTGCTGGCCCAGATGTTTTGGACCATTTTTG
>Ga0209138_1000560_pt1 | contig 35751 bp, 32 predicted proteins | sample SaaInl3SG_22_DNA_FD_184645 | JGI IMG/M metagenome (GOLD analysis project Ga0209138, IMG submission 184645) | Marine microbial communities from expanding oxygen minimum zones in the Saanich Inlet - ESP_153SG_22_DNA (SPAdes) (version 2) | ecosystem: Environmental > Aquatic > Marine > Intertidal...
CGTGCGCCGGTCGTCAGCAGAGTGCAAGCACTCCCTGTTACCCCTCGACTTGCATGTGTTAGGCCTGCCGCTAGCGTTCATCCTGAGCCAGGATCAAACTCTTCATCGTTATTCTTTAAAGCTATTTCTCAAGCTTTGTTCTATTTAACAACTAAAGGAAATTTAATTTTTGTTTGGTCTCAAAATGGTCTATTCTCTGTCGATATTAATCGTTTCCAATTTATATCTACGCTGTCAATCAATATGTTTAATGAACGTCTTTAAAACAAAACTTTGCGCATTCATACGCAAAGCGGGTGCAAATATAAAACCCTTTTTCCGTACTCACAATACTTTTTTTATTAATTTTTAAAAAAATTGTGCGAGAGTTTTTTAACGAGTATGTGCAATTGTATAAAACCCTTAAAATGAGGTGTTTACGTAAAAATATAGAATGAAAAATAATTTGACACATGAACTCTGCTATTGTTTTAGAATAGATATAAACTTATATTTGCCCTCCATATAATAATTTTATGATACAAATTACTTTACCAGACGGAAGTATTCGCTCTTACGATGAGTGTTTGACAGTAATGGATGTCGCCAAGGATATTAGCGAAGGGTTTGCACGCAATGTTATTTCGGCATCTTTTAATGATCAGGTGGTGGAAACCTCAACTGTTTTGGAATCTGACGGAGATCTTGTCCTATATACATGGAGAGATGACAACGGAAAAAAGGCCTTTTGGCATTCTACCTCTCACGTTTTGGCGCAAGCGTTAGAAGCGTTATATCCTGGTGTAAAATTATCTATTGGTCCTGCTATTGAAAATGGATTTTACTATGATGTCGACTTAGGAGAGGATTCTATTTCTGATAAAGACTTCAAAATCATTGAAGATAAAATGTTGGAAATTGCTCGAGGGAAACACGATTTTAAAATGAAATCTGTTTCTAAAGCCGATGCATTAAATAAATATAAAGCAGAAGGAAACGAATACAAAGTAGAGTTGATTGAAAATCTGACTGATGGTGATATTACTTTTTGCGATCATTCTTCATTTACAGATTTGTGTCGTGGAGGACATATCCCAAATACAGGGATTATTAAAGCTGTAAAAATATTAAGTGTTGCTGGTGCCTACTGGCGAGGCGATGAAAATAATAAACAGTTGACTCGGGTTTATGGCACTTCTTTTCCAAAACAAAAAGAATTAAAAGAGTACCTTGAATTGCTTGAAGAAGCAAAAAAGCGTGACCATAGAAAGTTAGGAAAACAGCTAGAATTGTTCACTTTTTCGAGGAAGGTAGGACAAGGTTTACCTTTATGGCTGCCAAATGGCGCAGCCTTGCGTTCAAGATTGGAAGATTTCTTAAAAAAAGCGCAAATCAAAGCGGGATACGAAATGGTGGTTACGCCTCATATTGGTCAAAAAGAGTTATACATCACTTCTGGACATTATGAAAAATACGGAGAGGATAGTTTTCAATCTATAAAAACACCAAAGGCCGATGAAGAGTTTTTACTTAAACCCATGAATTGCCCTCATCATTGTGAAATTTATAATGCTAAACCATTTAGTTACAAGGAATTACCAAAACGTTTTGCAGAGTTTGGTACTGTTTATAGATATGAACAAAGTGGTGAATTGCATGGACTCACACGAGTGCGTGGATTTACGCAAGATGATGCACATATTTTTTGTACACCAAATCAGTTGGATGATGAATTTAAAAATGTAATCGATTTAGTGTTGTATGTGTTTGGTTCTCTTGGTTTTGAAAACTTTACTGCACAAGTTTCTGTTCGAGATTTGGAAACACCAGAAAAATATATTGGATCGGTAGAAAATTGGGAAAAAGCAGAACAAGCTATTATCAATGCTGCAAAAGATAAAGGGTTGGAATATGTGATTGAATCTGGAGAAGCTGCATTTTATGGGCCAAAATTAGATTTTATGGTGAAAGATGCTCTTGGAAGAAGTTGGCAATTAGGAACGATTCAAGTGGATTATAATCTTCCAGAACGTTTTGATTTGACATACAAAGGTGCTGATAACGAGCTTCATAGACCAATAATGATTCATCGTGCACCTTTCGGAAGTATGGAACGTTTTGTGGCTATTTTATTGGAACATACAGGTGGAAATTTCCCTTTATGGCTGATGCCAGAACAGGTCACAATCTTGACAATCAGTGAAAAATATGAGAAATACGCCGAAAAAGTTTTAAATTTGTTAGAAAATAACGAAATTCGCGCCCTGATTGACAATAGGAATGAAACCATGGGTAAAAAAATTCGGGATGCCGAAATGAAAAAAATCCCTTTCATGATTATTGTTGGTGAACAAGAGGAACAAACAGAAACCCTCTCTGTACGTCAGCATGGCGGTGATGATTTAGGAACACTTAGTGCAACTGAATTTTCAAAAATCATAGAGGTTGAAATAAATAAGACATTAAAACAATTTTAAGTTTAACTAAAAAATAAAGTCATAGCAATACGTAGAAGAAGAAGTAGAGGCCCAATGCGGGTCATTAAACAAGATAAGCACCGCATCAACAGAAAAATTACCGCTGAAGAGTTGCGGTTAGTTGGTGATAATGTAGAAGTTGGAGTGTATTCACTTACTCAAGCACTGGCTATAGCCAACGAGCAAGGTTTAGATCTTGTGGAAATTTCTCCGAAAGCTGTTCCTCCGGTATGTAAGGTTATGGATTATAAAAAGTTTCTTTACGAGCAAAAGAAACGAGAAAAAGCGTTAAAATCTAAAGCTGCCAAAGTTGTAGTTAAAGAAATACGTTTTGGACCAAATACAGATGATCATGATTATAACTTCAAGAAAAAACACGCCGAAAAGTTTTTGAAAGAAGGAGCAAAATTAAAAGCATTTGTATTTTTTAAAGGGCGTTCTATAATTTTTAAAGAGCAAGGCCAAATTTTATTGTTGCGTTTAGCACAAGATTTGGAAGAGCTTGGAAAAGTTGAACAAATGCCAAAATTGGAAGGTAAACGAATGATTATGTTTATTGCACCAATCAAAAAATAAAAAAAGCGAATAATTAAATAAAAAAGCAGAACATGCCAAAAATGAAAACAAAGTCTAGTGCCAAAAAACGCTTTAAGTTAACTGGCTCTGGAAAAATTAAAAGAAAGCATGCGTTTAAAAGTCACATTCTAACGAAAAAGTCAAAAAAACGTAAGCTTGCACTCACACACAGTACTTTGGTACACGAGAGTGATGAGGCCAACATCAAACAACAATTACGCTTAAAATAAGAGTAATTTTTTGGTAACATTAATTAATAACCATGGAGTTTGGCCATTAAAAGATTCTGAAAAACTCGGAACGCCAACTACAAAAAAAGAAACATTATGCCAAGATCAGTAAATTCAGTGGCCAAAAGGGCCCGAAGAAAAAAAGTCCTAAAACAAGCCAAAGGCTATTTTGGGCGCCGCAAAAATGTATGGACTGTTGCTAAGAATGCAGTAGACAAAGCCATGCTTTATGCCTATAGAGATCGTAGAAATAAGAAAAGAACTTTCCGTGCGCTGTGGATCATGCGTATCAATGCAGGTGCAAGACTACACGGAATGTCCTATTCACAATTTATGGGAAAACTCAAAGCTAATAATATTGACCTTAACCGTAAGGTTTTGGCCGACTTAGCCATGAACGACTCAAAAGCTTTTGAAGCTATTGTAAATAAAATTAAATAAGGCAACTGCCTGATTAATAACCTATTATTCGCTAATAAAAGCCCACTCTTTTGAGTCGGGCTTTTTTATTTTTATAAACTTAATATTAGTCCTGTAGAGCAAAAACACGCCTTAACAAATCTGTAGTTCTTGAGTTCAATTTTGTTCTAATATTCTGCTCTTCTATTCCAATCATTTTATAAACTCCTTTTAAAGTTTCACCTGTAACATAGGCTGTCAAATCAGTTGTAATTTCTTTAGTAAATGGTAAATTATTGTATTTCTGAATTAGAGTACTCCAAATTTCATTAGCGCCAACTTTTGAAAACGAACGTTCAATAACAGGTTGAAATTTTTGATATAATGCTGTTTCAGTATTTTGTTTTAAATAATGAGTAGCGGCATTGTTTCCACCTAATAAAATAGATTTTGCATCATTAAAAGTGATGTTTTTTACAGCAGATACAAATATTGGAGTTGCTTCTTTTACCGCATCTTCAGCAGCACGATTCAAAACCCTTAATCCTTCATCTGCAACCTTATCCAATCCAATATCGCGTAATGCTTTATCAACTTTTCTAAGTTCTTCTGGTAGTAATATTTTGACAAGTTCATTTCGGAAAAATCCATCTTTTTGAGTAAGTTTTTGTACTTGTCTGTCGATACCAAAATTCAGTGCTTCACGAAGTCCACTGGCCATCATATTTGCGTTGGTTTCTTTTGTTTGGGGTAGTTGATTTACAACCTGTTGTAATTCTGCGCAAGAACTGAAAAACAAAAAAACAACTACATATGTCGTTTGTCTCAAATTTATCATATTTAATTATTTATTTGTTCCATTTTTATTTGCATTACTGTTTTCATCAATCGCCCTCTTTCTTTAGCTTTAATGGCAATTTCTCCTTTGTAAAAACGATCTACGGTAGCTTCCCATAGTTGTACCCATTGTTCAAAATGTTGTTTTGTGAGTATTACTTTGGCATTCAGTGCGATGTGTTTCGACATTGGATTGCCTTTGTAAACAGCGCTTCCTAAAAGGGCAAATTCCCAAAACTTGTACATTCTTGGCAAGTGTTCATCCCAGTCGACACCTGCTACATCATTAAAAATATAGCCAATTATAGGATCTAATTTGATATCATTGTAAAAAGCATCAACTAAGATTTTTACATCTTCAGGATTAGAAATATCTTTTATCATCATTTTTTATTTAGCCTTGTATGAGTAAAAATTCTGCAGTTCCGTTTGCAGTCACTTCATGAATTTCATTTAAAGGAATAATATACTCCTCCATTTGATTAATGTGTTTAACTTCTCTGAGTGAGCGGTATTCGACTGTGCCTTTTACAACAAAGATTTTTGTTCTTTCTGAGGTTGTGTGTTTTTCCAGTACAGCACCTTTTTGAAGTCTAACAAAAATTACTTTAAACTGATCACCAGTTTGAACGATACGAATTTGAGGTTTTAATTTTTCTTGAAAGGAAGTATAATTTTGCATAATAATTTGGGGTTTAATACTTAACAAAAGTATTAAAAAAAAATAAAATATAAACTAAATTAGGTTTTTTGTTTTTTCTTTTTAGCAGCTGGGAACAGTACATTATTTAAAATTAAACGGTATCCTGGTGAAGTGGGGTGAAGTTCCAATTCTGTTTTGGGGTCACCTACTCTATGAGTGTAATCCTCGGGATCGTGTCCACCGTAAAATGTAAAAAACCCTTTGCCTTTGATGCCATGAATATAGCGTGCTTCATTATTGATTTTATTTTCACCCAAAATCAATACATTGGATTTTATTTGTGAGCGTGTGTAGGCGGTTGTTTGTCCCATAAATCCTTTGACGAGGGCTGTATGATTTTGATTTAGCATGGTGGGAATAGGGTCCCACTTTGCAGAATATTCCATTAGTGTGAAATAGTCAACTTCTTTTTTGATTTGGCGTACATTGGTTTGATCGATGGACGAAAATTCATAGACATTAGGATCGCGTTCTATGATAAATTCTTTAAATGCAAAAGTGTTTGAAAAATTGAGTTGCGATTGATAATTTGGTGTTGTTCCATCTCCATCAAACATGGGTTCGCATATATCTAGTGCTTCTGCGGCAAGAGCAATATCAAAACTATCGGTGGCACTACACATGGCAAACATGAATCCACCTCCTAAAACATAGTCTTTAATTTTTTGAGTAACAGCAAGTTTTGCGTCAGATACTTTTGTAAATCCTAGTTCGCTTGCAAGTGCTTCTGCATTTTGTTGCTGTTCTATATACCATGCCGCATTGCGATAAGCTCTGTAAAATTTTCCATATTGCCCTGTAAAGTCTTCATGATGTAGGTGTAACCAATCATATAATAAAAGTCCATCATTAAGCACTTCAGTATCATAAACTACATCATAAGGAATTTCTGCATAGGTCAATACTAAGGTAACCGCATCGTCCCATGGTTGTTTTCTGCTAGGTGAATACACCGCAATTTTAGGTGCTTTTTCTAACACAACAGCATCCATATTTTTACTTGGACTGCTAATTTCTTCAAGAATTGCAGCAGTTTTAGAATCACTTATGAGTTCGTAAGAAACACCACGAATCAGGCATTCTCTTTCAAAGCGTTCTGAACTGGGGATTAGAAATGCTCCTCCACGATAGTTCAATAGCCATTTTACGTCTTGATTTTGGCTTAATACCCAATATGTTATGCCATAAGCTTTGAGATGATTGGATTGCGATTGCGCATCCATTGGAATTAAAATATAACTTGCAAACGTCTTTATGGAGATACACAAAAAAAAGACAATACAAAAAAATTTTAGACGATTGAAAGCTAGAAACATACTGAATTTTTAGTACGGATTGTCATCATCGGGTGGGCCAAAAGCATCATTTGGATCAATTTGAAGTGGAGTATCATCATTAGAAAATGTATCGTCATTGGCAGCAGCATTCATTTTTGAATGAAATTGTGCGTCAAAAGGGGAATCAAAATTATCTAAATTGTCAAACTTACCTAAATGTCCAATAAACTTCAATCTTATATTATCCAAACCACCATTTCTGTGCTTTGCAATAATGAATTCTGCCTGACCTTCACATGGGGTGTGCTCTTCATCGTCCCATTCTTCAATTTTGTAATATTCTGGACGGTAGATAAAAGAAACAATATCTGCGTCTTGCTCAATTGCTCCAGATTCTCTCAAATCTGAAAGTAGCGGACGCTTGCTCCCTCCTCTTGTTTCTACTGCTCTAGAAAGTTGAGAAAGCGCAATTACAGGAACACTTAATTCTTTGGCTAGAGCTTTTAAATTTCTTGATATCATTGAAATTTCTTGTTCACGATTTCCTGTTTTTTGACTCCCTCCTGCTGTCATCAATTGTAAATAATCTACAATTATGAGTTTGATGCCATTTTGTGAGGCTAATCGACGGGCTTTTGCGCGTAAATCAAAAATAGAAAGTGATGGAGTATCGTCTATATACAGGGGTGCTTTTTCTAGTGATTTTACTTTTACATTGAGTTGCTCCCACTCGTGCTTTTCAAGTTTACCTGTTCTTAATTTTTCAGAGCTAAGCCCTGTTTCTGAAGAGATTAGACGCGTAATGAGCTGAACGGATGACATTTCTAAAGAAAAGAATGCGACTGGTATATTTTGATTTACTGCAATATTTCGTGCCATTGATAGGGTTAGCGCTGTTTTCCCCATTCCAGGACGAGCGGCTACAATAATCAAATCACTTTCCTGCCAACCAGATGTGAGCTGATCGACTTTGTCAAAACCTGATGGGATTCCACTAAGACCTTCTTTGTTAGAAATTTCTTCAATTTTACGTTTCGCTTGAAACACTAAATCTTGTGCTGTTTCTGTAGATTTTTTAATGTTTCCCTGAGTAACATCATAAAGTTTAGATTCTGCTTTATCCAAAAGATCAAAAACATCTTTGGTTTCGTCAAAAGAATCTTCAATAATCTCATTTGAAATTTTTATTAGGCTTCGCTGTATAAATTTTTGTAAGATGATACGGGCATGAAACTCAATATGGGCCGAAGATGAAACTTTTTGAGTCAAACCGATAAGGTAGAAATCTCCACCTACAATATCTAATTTTTGGTTTTTCCTAAGTTGAGATGAAACTGTTAAAAGATCTATTGGTTGACTGCTTTCAAAAAGCAATAGTATGGCCTCAAAAATATGCTGGTGTGCTTCTTTATAAAATGATTCAATACTAAGAATATCGATGACTTCATCAACTCCTTTTTTGTCAATCATCATAGCTCCCAATACAACTTCCTCTAAGTCAATGGCTTGAGGCGGAATTTTCCCTTGCTCTAAGTTAATGACACTAGGTCTATTGTTTTGTTGATACCCTTTAAAAGCTTCTGGTTGTTTCATAATAACGAATGTACGTAAAAATTGAATGTCTTAATTGTTAAAATATTCAATAAGACTTAACAAAATGAGTGTTAATAAGTAAAAAAAAATGTTGATAATGGTCAAAAAAACCAAGCACAAGGCTTGGTTTGAAATTATAATATACAAAAAATATTAGTCTTTATAGACGCCCATTTGTGCATATTTATCCATACGTTGTTCTACCAATACTTTTGGTGAAAGCGTATTTAACTCTTCAAAAGATTTCAAAATAGCAGCTTCTATTGCCAAATATGTTTTTTCAGGATCTTTGTGTGCTCCGCCTAGTGGCTCTTTTACAATTTGATCGACTAGCTTCATACGCTTCATATCTTTTGCAGTAAGCTTCAAAGCTTCTGCGGCTTGCTCTTTGTATTCCCAACTTCTCCAAAGAATTGAGGAGCATGATTCAGGAGATATTACAGAATACCATGTATTTTCGAGCATCAGCACTTTGTCACCTACACCGATTCCTAGAGCACCTCCCGATGCACCTTCACCAATAATTATAGTGATGATGGGCACTTTTAGGCGAGTCATTTCTAAAATATTTCGTGCAATGGCTTCTCCTTGTCCACGTTCTTCTGCTTCCAAACCTGGATATGCACCAGGCGTGTCAATTAGTGTAACAACAGGGATGCCAAATTTTTCTGCGGATTTCATCAATCGCAATGCTTTTCTGTAGCCCTCTGGGTTGGCCATTCCAAAGTTTCTGTATTGTCGTGTTTTAGTATTGTATCCTTTTTGTTGTCCAACAAACATAAAACTTTGATTGCCAATTTTGCCTAAACCACCAATCATGGCTTTATCGTCTTTGAAGCTACGATCACCATGCAATTCCAAAAAAGTACCCTTGGTCAATGCATTTATATAATCCAAGGTGTAGGGTCTGTTGGGATGCCGCGATAGTTGTACACGCTGCCAAGGTGTAAGGTTTTTGTAAATTTCTTTTTTTGTTTCCTCTAGTTTTTTTTGAATCTGAGTACAAGTCTCTGTAACATCCACATCGCTTTCTTTACCAATGACTTGGCATTTTTGAAGCTGGTCTTCTAACTCCTTTATTGGCAATTCAAACTCTAGATATTCCATAAATATTTATAATTGGTTAGCGGGTGTACAAATATATGAACTTTATATTTTTTGTATACAATTAAGGTTTAATTTTTATCTTTTTTTTATGCTTAAAAACAGCATTAAGAAGGACTGTACAAATGATAAGCGCAGCCCCGATATAGAACAATGGATTCATTGTTTCTGATTTTGGAAATAAAATTAGTGCTAGAACAATCCCATAAATTGGTTCCAAATTGTAGGTTAAAACAACAGAATAAGGTGTAATGTATTTCATGACATAAACAGATGCAATAAAAGCATATGATGTACAAATTGAAGCCAAAATAGTAAGATAACCCCAATCTGAAATTGAAAGATTGAAAAAATCGCTATGAAAACCACTGGGTGAAATCCATAAAAATATGGATATAAATAAAACACCACTAATAAATTCATAAAATGATATAACAGAAGCATTATATTTTGCAACAAATTTTCCATTCATAACGGCAAAAAGTGTCGAAAATAAAGCTGAGGAAATCCCTAAACATATACCTAAAATGTACTTGAGTTCTGTTTGCATAATAAGAAAAACACCTGCTATTACGATAAGCCCAAAAACAATTTCATAAAGTATGATTTTTCTTTTGTAGAAAATAGGTTCTATAAATGATGCAAAAAAAGCACCTGTAGAAAACATGGCTAATGTGATGGATATGTTTGACACTTTTATGGCAGCAAAAAATGTAATCCAATGTAATGCAATTACAATTCCTGCAAGAAAAAATTTAATAAGGTCTTTTTTTGGAACACGAAGATTTATTTTTTTTAGTTTTAAATACATAAGCATCAACACCCCAGCTATGGTCATTCTATACCATACTAAAGATATAGCTTCAAGAGTAATGAGCTCACCTAAAATTGCTGTAAACCCTGCGATAAACACCAAAAAATGAAGATGGAGTTGGTTTTTAAATTTAACGCTTGGCATTATATAAGAGATAAATTGCTAGAATTCCAAAAATAAAATTTGGAAACCAAACGGCGATTAGTGGAGAAAAATCGGACTGCTCTGCCATTACACCAAAAACTTTATCAAAAAAGACATAAATCATGGCAATGACAATTCCAAAGGCCAAATTGACCCCCATCCCTCCTCTGCGTTTTATAGAAGAAACGGCTACAGCAATAATGGTTAAAATAAATACTGAAACTGGTAAGCTCCACTTTTTATACTGAACAACTTTGTATCTGTTAATATTGGACGAACCTCGGGCTTCCTCACGTTCAATAAAATCAGAAAGTTCATTGATGTTTAGAGTTTCTGCGACATACATTGGGGGGGTTAAATCTTGAAGGTCAAATCCTAATAATGTATCTAATCGTCGCTTAAAAATCAATGAATCGTTGTCTTTATTGATGTAACGTAAATTATAATTTGACAAACGGTACACGCTGTCTTTTACTATATATCGAATGGCTGATGCATGTATTTTATATTTAAGTGTATTCCCATCAAAATGCTCTAACGTAAAGTTATTTCCACGCATTGATTTTGTGTCAAAATTACTCACATAGATGTATTCGTTTTCATTAATTTGTTGATGAATATATTGCGTTTTAACAACCTTTTTGTTTTTGAGATATTTATAAGTAAATTCATTGAATCCTTTACTAGCGTGAGGAGCCCAATACATTCCTAAAAGCATGGCCAACGAAGCAACTAGGGTAGCTCCAATAAAATAGGGCCTTAAAAATCTTGTGAATGAAATTCCTGAACTTAAAAATGCAACAATCTCTGTATTATTAGCTAGTTTTGAAGTAAACCATATGACAGATAAAAATAAAAATAATGGAAAAAGAAGGTTAGCAAAATAAATGGTGAAATCTACATAATAAAACACAACATCCTCAAAAGGCACTTTGTTTTCTAAAATTTTATCTATTTTTTCGGCCAAGTTGACGGTAATTCCAATTGGAATAAAGAGTAATAACATCAATAAAAATGTTAGTAAATAGCGTTTTAAAATATACCAATCAAAAATTTTCATAATCTACAAACGCTTATCCATTTGAGCAACCATCATGGTTTTCCATGTTTCAAAATCTCCATCTAAAATACGCTTTCTAGCTTCACGAACCAACCACAAATAAAATCCAAGATTGTGAATGGTTGCAATTTGTTTACCCAACAATTCATTAACGCTAAACAAATGTTTCAAGTATGCTTTGGAATATTCAGTGTCTACCCACGTGATACCCATTTCATCTATTGGAGAAAAATCATCTGCCCATTTTCTGTTTTTGATATTGATGGTACCATGCGCAGTAAAAAGCATACCATTACGAGCATTTCGTGTTGGCATCACACAATCAAACATATCAATACCAAGTGCAATATTTTCTAAAATATTTATAGGCGTACCCACTCCCATTAGATAACGTGGTTTATCTTCTGGTAAAATTTCACAAACAACATCTGTCATCGCATACATTTCTTCCGCGGGCTCACCAACTGAGAGACCTCCAATAGCATTCCCCACCGCATTGGCATTGGCAATATATTCTGCAGATTGCCTTCGTAGGTCTTTATAAGTACTGCCTTGAACAATTGGAAAAAATGCTTGAGTGTAGCCATACTTAAAAGGGAGTTTTTCTAGGTGATTCATACAGCGGTCCAACCATCTGTGAGTCATATGCATAGAACGTCTAGCATAGTTGTAATCACAAGGGTAAGGTGTACATTCATCAAATGCCATAATGATGTCTGCTCCTATGCTTCGTTGAATTTCCATGACATTTTCTGGTGTAAACACATGATAACTTCCATCAATGTGGCTTCTAAATTTCACACCTTCTTCTTTTATTTTTCTATTGGCAGACAACGAATAGACTTGATAGCCTCCAGAATCAGTAAGAATATTTCGATCCCAATTCATAAACTTATGCAATCCTCCCGCTTTTTCTAAAATTTCTATTTGAGGACGTAGATAGAGATGGTATGTATTTCCTAAAATGATATCAGGATTGATGTCATCTTTAAGCTCTCTTTGGTGCACACCTTTAACGGTACCAACAGTACCAACAGGCATAAAAATTGGGGTTTCAATAACCCCATGATCTGTTGTTAATGTGGCCGCTCTTGCCTTTGTGTTTTGATCTTTTTTTAATAAATTAAATTTCAAATTTCTTGCAGTTGTATAATTAGATTACTGTTGAGTGCGTTTTGGTTGGTAATTCATTAAAAAATCGCCTTTTGGTGCACCATCATCAAAAGAACTCCCATTGAGCAAAAGACGTGTTTTAGCTCGCGCATCCTCATTGGTCCAATTTTCGTATTCTATTCTGTAAAGTGCCGAAAAAAGTGGTGCTCTTCCCTCGCCATGATGACAATGAATCAACACAGGATAGTTGCTTTGATCGTCCATAATTTCCAAAAACTTATCCACAGTAGCTTGTGTTGGCACTTGGTCAGTACCGAGGTTAATGTATTGAACACCTTCTATATTTTCAATTGCATTTTTTTCAGCTAATAATTCTGCTGGAATTTCTGGATTATTGACTAAATCTTCAGTCCCTGGAAAGCGTAAATCAATTATACTTTTTAGGTTATAATCTTCCACGTAATCAGCAATTTGATCTGGTGGAATTACTCCTGATTTGTAGACTTTGTTTTCAGAAATTTCTTTGAAATTATGATTGATGTGTTTGTCATACACAAATTTTCCTCCACCAAAAACTATAATAAGTGCAATGCCATAAACTAATTTCTTTTTCATATTATTTTAATTTTTTATCAATAATCTTTTCAAAATAATCCTGTATAAATGCCTTACAATTTTTTTCCAATTGAATCATGTCTTGGTTTTTATTTGCAATTAAATTTTGGCTTAAAGACAAATCATCAATATCATAAAACCCTATGGCTTTTTCACCATCAAATATACAAATATAATTCCCTTTGGTGTAGCGATAAAACACACCATCATGATTCATAACAAAGGGGGCGGTTTGTTGTGTTTCATCTATTAAACTTCGGCCCCAACTTCGAAAAGGTTTGTCATAACCGATCATTTGTAGAATGGTTGGATATATATCTATTTGTTGAGCTAAATCCATATTTTCTCCAACATATTTTTCTTTAGGATCATAAAACATAATGGGCACAGCATAACGATTGATATCCTTTTTGTATTCATCATAATGCACCTGATTGCAGTGATCGGCTGTGAATACAAAAATGGTGTTTTCAAACCAAGGTTCTTTTTTTGCAGCTTCAAAAAATTGCTGAAAAGCAAAATCTGTGTATCCCACACATTTATGCATTGGAACGTAACCTTCAGGAAATTTTCCTTTGAATTCTTCAGGAATTACGTAGGGTTCATGAGAAGTTACTGAAAAAAGAGTCGCCATAAATGGTGCCTCTTTTTTATCCAATGTTGTTTTCATAAACTGAAAAAAGGGTTCGTCCCAAATCCCCCATGAACCATCAAATTGAGTATCATCATTAAATTCTGTTTTACCATAATAATGATCAAATTCTAGAATATTTGAAAACCCCAAAAAACCCATCGACCCGTTGGGCGCACCATGAAAAAAAGACGTATCATAACCCATAGCGTTTAGTGTAGAAACTAAAGACTCAACAGGTTGTTTTGCATACGGCGACGATGTGTATGCATCCATAAAGGATGGAATACCTGCCAATACGGATGACATACCATGTATGGATTTTCGACCATTAGCAAATGCATTTGGAAAGACAAGACTATGATTTGCTAGTGAATCCAAAAAAGGAGTAAAGCTTTGATAATTAGGAATATTTTTGTGCTTATTAAATGCTCCTATATACTCACGACCATAACTTTCTGTGATGAAAAGAACAATATTTGGTGTTGAATCATTTTTTGGTGCATACAACTTTATTGGTTGGACAAGTGCATTGACATCTTGTTTTGAAATGCCATAGTTTAATTTCTTAAAATTATTTTTTCCAAACGTTCTAATGATAGCAAAAGGCGTATTTAGAATTACATCGGCATGCTGAATTTTTTTGACATATCTATTGGCATCAACAAGATTAATTGGTCGGGTGCTTTTCTTTAAATCTCCACCACGCATACCAGCAACCATAACTGTTATCATTAGTAATAGCGATACAAAAGAAGACGAAATATAAAAAGCAATATGTTTTTTGAACGAAGATGGATTAAATTTTATCTTTTTGTACAGATAAACCCAAAAGAAACTCAAAACAATAAACAAAATAAAAATGTGCCAATAACTAACAGCAAAACGCAAAAACATTTGCCAAATGTTTTGTTCGTTTTTTACCACAGCCCATTCAGAAATCGTTGTCCGGTTATAAATAAATTTATAGTATCCGAAATCAATAAAATTTGTAGCATATCCAATCAAATTAAAAAAGAAATAAACATAAAACAATAGCTTTTGATAATAAGGTTTGGTATTGATCCATAGTGGAAACATAGACAGCAACACAAAAAGAGAATTTAGATAAAAAATTGCTGCTGTATCAAAAATTAGACCGTGATAACAAAGAGAAAAAAATTCGGTTAGTGAGTTTATATCCAAGACCGAAAAGTTGTAGAGTACAAACAATGACCGTGCAATGAAATAGAAAAAGTAGGCCAAAAGAAGCCTAAAAATCATCACTTTGTATTCTTTTAATCTAAAAAAACTAACCATTATTTTAATACAATTGGATGCAAAAATACAAAAACTAAAGCTGATGATACTGTATTAAAAATGTTTAATAAGTTGTTAGTTAATTGTGACAAATAACATTTAAAAGTTTATTGTCAACTAAAAATTAAATTTAAATTTGAATTATATAATTTTAACAAACCAAACATGTCAATTACAGAACTCAATGATTTAACAACTCAAGTCCGGCGCGATATTTTGCGTATGGTTCACAAAGTAAATTCGGGGCATCCTGGAGGCTCTCTCGGATGTGCAGAATTCCTTGTTGCTTTGTATTCAGAAATTATGAACAGAAAAGAAGAGTTTGACATGGATGGCCAAGGAGAAGATTTGTTTTTTCTTTCCAACGGACATATTTCACCTGTAATTTATAGTGTTTTGGCGCGTAGCGGTTATTTTCCTACTGAAGAACTTAACACTTTTAGACTATTGAACTCAAGATTGCAAGGACATCCAACAACTCACGAAGGGCTTCCTGGAATAAGAATTGCATCTGGATCATTAGGACAAGGATTATCTGTTGCTATAGGTGCAGCACAGGCTAAAAAATTAAACAACGACTCAAATCTAATCTATAGCCTTCATGGTGATGGCGAACTACAAGAGGGACAAAATTGGGAGGCGATAATGTATGCCGCTGCTAAAAGCATCGACAATATTATTGCAACTATTGACCTCAATGGAAAACAAATTGATGGCGCTACAGATGATGTCTTAAATATGGGCAGCTTAAAAACAAAATTTGAAGCCTTTGATTGGACAGTAATTGAAGTGAAAAACGGAAATGATATAACATCTATTTTGGAAGGGATGTCTACGGCTAAAGCCGCTACTGGAAAAGGCAAGCCAGTATGTGTACTCCTTGAAACAATGATGGGGAATGGCGTAGATTTCATGATGCATACCCATGCATGGCATGGAAAAGCACCGAATGACGAGCAACTAGCTTCGGCTCTAGAACAAAATCCAGAAACACTTGGCGATTATTAATATTCAAAACCATTAAAATGAAAACATATTCATACACAGAAAAAAAAGACACAAGAAGTGGTTTTGGAGCTGGACTAGCAGAACTTGGAAGAACAAATCCAAATGTTGTTGCTCTATGTGCAGACCTCATTGGATCCTTAAAAATGGATGCTTTTAAAAATGAAAATCCCGATCGCTTTTTTCAAGTTGGGATTGCAGAAGCAAATATGATGGGAATTGCCGCTGGACTTACCATTGGTGGTAAAATTCCTTTCACTGGGACTTTTGCAAATTTTTCTACAGGACGTGTTTATGATCAAATACGTCAGTCAATTGCCTACTCTGGTAAGAATGTAAAGATCTGTGCATCTCACGCAGGACTAACACTTGGAGAAGATGGTGCGACACATCAAATTTTGGAAGATATTGGATTAATGAAAATGTTGCCAGGAATGGTTGTTATCAATCCTTGTGATTACAATCAAACAAAAGCTGCAACTCTTGCTATTGCAAAATATAACGGACCCGTTTATTTGCGATTTGGACGACCATCAGTTCCAATTTTTACCCCTGAAAATCAAACTTTTGAAATAGGAAAAGCAATTAAGTTGACCGAGGGTTCAGACGTTACAATTGCTGCTACTGGACATCTTGTTTGGGAAGCTCTTGAAGCATCAAAAGAATTGAATGCTAAAGGAATTTCTGTGGAAGTCCTAAACTTTCATACCATCAAACCACTTGATGAAAAAGCCCTTTTAGAATCGGTTGCCAAAACAGGCTGTATTGTTTCTGCTGAGGAACACAATCATTTGGGTGGACTTGGTGAAAGTATTGCACGTGTTCTTGGGCAACACACTCCATCACCACAAGAATTTGTCGCAACTAATGATACTTTTGGCGAGTCTGGTACACCAGCAGAATTGATGAAAAAGTACGGTTTAGATGCTTCTTCAATTGTTGAAAAGGCTTTGAAAGCTATCGGCAGAAAATAACAATAAGAATTAATTTAATAACAAAAAACCCACAAATTGTGGGTTTTTTGTTATTTGTAAAATTAAAATTTTAGTTGATAGTTGCAGCATCTGAACTATCAAGATAGTTTGGAATACCATTTCCGTTAGTATCCTCTAGCGTAATGAGTTTGGCCGAAAATGTTCCGTCATCTTCTGTTTCAATAGGAGTGAAAAACTGATTAGAGTTTAATGGCATTAGTGCTTGCAATTGTGTTTCTAGTGCAGAACGACTGGAGTCTGAATACTCTGTATATAAAACCTCCCTAAATGTTTTGTAACCGTCTCCATCATCATCATTGTCATCAAAATTATAAAAACGATCGTCGTCTGTATTATCATCAAAAACGTCCATATTATCATCTTCATCTTCCATGTAGCTTGGTATAAAATCATTATCGTGGTCCATGATTTTATATTGAAGTAATTCAAATTTAAAGACCAGACAAGAGTAGGCAGGTACTCCAGTGGTAGCACTGTTAAAATAACTCAACCCAGAAGGAAGAAACATTACTCCAATGCCGTAATTTTCAAAGGTTACTGTTCCGTCATCATTTGCTGAAAACGTATTTGATGTTTTGAATTGTGGCATCACACGGTTCCATCCTGGAACAGTAGCAACTAAGTCCAAGTCAATTGGATTTACAGTACCATCAAAAACCTCATCATCCATGGTATTTCCTTCGTAATTCACACGTATTTGATCGGTAAAATGAGGATTTTCACCAAGCCCCTCTTCAATACTTAAAATGTAATACGTATAATTTACGTCTTTGTAAGTTGTTGTTTTTGCTTCTACTGCATCAGACAACAATGTCGTATTAGCTGGTAGAGTTTCATCTTCTTCTAATTTTGTAATCACAATATCGTTTATAGTTGGATATGTGGAAAGCGCGTTCAACGCTCCAGAGTTATAATAATGTGTTTCAAAATAATTTTGAAGTGTATCCATATCACTTGTCTGCTGCTCAGTACGGTCACGAGGAGGAGTTGTAGTAGTTTCATTTTCGTCATTACTGCATGTAAAGAAAAAAAACACTAGAGGTATAATGAAGAGGATGTTAAGCTGTTTTCTCATATTATTACTTTTGGAGCTGCAAGATACAATATTATGCTATTTTTGTGGAGTAGAAAATAGAGTTTTAAAAAAAATATGAGAATTGATAAGTTTTTGTGGTGTTTACGCTACTTCAAAACAAGGACATTAGCGTCAAATGCAGCTAAAAAAGGACAAGTTCGGGTTAATGACACAATTGTAAAACCTAGTCGAGAAGTTTTTCCTACAGATAAAATTAGTGTTCGCATAAATCAATTAAATTATAGACTGAATGTTTTGGACCTTCCAAAAAGTCGAGTAGGTGCAAAATTGGTAGACATATACAGACAAGATACCACTCCAAAATCGGAATTTGAAGCAAAAGAACTTTTGAAATATTCCAAAGATTATTACAGAAAGAAGGGCGAAGGACGACCAACCAAAAAAGATCGTAGGGACATTGATGGCTACTTGGATTTTGATGAATAAATGAATATTTGACTAGTTAGAAAAAATGTCTTTTATATATTTGAAAAAAAAGATTTGTATGGCATTAGCACAAAACTGTATTTTGAATCATCAAGAAATTGATCATAAAATTAAACGTATCGCATATCAGATTTATGAAACTAATGTAGATCAGAAGGAGATTGTTCTTGCTGGGATTGAATCAAATGGTTATGTTTTGGCTGAAAAAATAAGGCATCAATTGGAAGAAATTTCAGAAATTAAAGTGCTCTTGTGTACAGTAAAAATTAATAAAAAAAATCCAACAGCAACAATCACTACTTCACTAAAGAGAGAAGAATATTCCAACAAATCATTAGTTCTTGTTGACGATGTTTTGCATTCTGGCACAACGCTCATCTACGGAGTTAAACATTTTTTAGACAGTCCTTTAACACAGTTTAAGACGGCTGTTCTTGTTAATAGAAACCACAAGAAATATCCTATCAAAGCCGACTTTAAAGGAATATCACTATCAACTTCTTTAAATGAGCATATTGATGTTGTTTTTGATGGGAGAAACTCAAAAGTTGTACTCGTTTAATTCGTTTTGAATTTTTTCTATAACCCTATTTATAGATAACTGATCAACAGAAATATTCCATTGCGCTTGGTTATAAAACTTAGAACGTTCAAACAAATGCTTTGCTATAAATTCTGCCAAATCATTGTTATTAATATTAGCAATTAATGGGCGTTTGGATTTCTCAAGAATCAAGCGGTTGGCGAGGTTCTGAACAGATGCCCTTAAATAAATTGTAAAAACATCTGGGTGTTGATTCAAAAAAGTCATGGTGTTTCCATAACAAGGCGTTCCACCGCCAAGGGCAAGAATTATATTTGAATGTGTTCTACAAATATTTTGAACAGCTTTAACTTCAAGCTTGCGAAATTCTATATGTCCTCTTTTCTCAAATAATTCTGAGATTGATAGCTGTTCTTGATCTACAATATAATCGTCCAAATCTATAAATTGCCAGTTTTTTTGAGCAGCAAGTTTTATTCCAACTGTAGATTTTCCAGAACCCATATAACCTAATAAGGTAACAATCATAATAGTGTAGAATTTATTTATCGATTCAAAACGCGATATAATACAAAAAAACAAAAAAATATTGAAAAAAAATATTGTAATAATAATTAAACCCATTATCTTTGCACCCGCATTACGCAAGTCAATCCGACTTGGTAGCTCAGTTGGTAGAGCATCTCCCTTTTAAGGAGAGGGTCCTGGGTTCGAGCCCCAGCCAAGTCACAAAAAAAAGTTAAGCATTGTCTTAACTTTTTTTTCTTCAATAATAATTATTGCGCACGTGGCGGAATTGGTAGACGCGCTAGCTTGAGGGGTTAGTGGGATTTTTCTCGTGGAAGTTCGAGTCTTCTCGTGCGCACTTTTCTTCGTTCAATATATTTTTTTTAAAAAAAATTAGTATTTTAGTGGAACCAAATCTATTAAAATAATGAACATATCTGAAAACGTCTTTAGCATTAAAGACCTAGAAAATATTTCTGGAGTTAAAGCACACACAATCCGAATTTGGGAAAAACGATACAATTTGTTACAACCCAAACGTACCGAAACAAACATTAGGCATTACGACCTTCACAACCTTCAAAAACTACTTAATATTAGTTTTTTGAATAACAATGGATTAAAAATTTCCAAAATTGCTGCTCTAGATGAGTCCGAATTGGCTCCAAAAACTAGAGAATTAGCTTTTATGGGTAAGAGTGATAGCCAAGCCGTTGTTGCCTTCAAATTAGCCATGTTAAACTTTGACCAAACTCTTTTTTATAACACGTACAACAATCTGTTAGAAGAAAAAACATTTAGAGAAATTTTTTATGATGTGTTTTTGCCTCTTCTATATGATCTTGGAATGCTGTGGCAGACCAATTCTATATCCTCTTCGCACGAACATTTTTTAGCGGTTCATATCAAACAAAAAATATTGATTCATATTGAACGACTTCAAAGTATAGATCCTCGCCCAAGCGACAAAACTGTCATCCTTTTTTTACCAAAAAACGAAACACATGACTTGGGCTTATTAATTATAAATTATGAAATATTAAATTTAGGGTATCACACCATATTTTTAGGAGAAAATATTCCGCTGGAAAATCTCAAACACATCAACAAGCTTTATGATGATATTACATACGTGTCCTATTTTACTGTTAATCCAAGCGATAACGATGTAAATAATTATCTAAAAAGTTTTTCATTAAATTATCTTGAAAATACAAATAAAAAAGCAATATTCATGGGACATAGAACTCGAAATATAGATCCGAAAAAAATTCCTGATCAAATAAAACTCTACAGCGATATTGAAGATTTAGTTAAAGATTTGTAAAAATAGCATTTGAGGAGTTCTTCTGTTTGGCCTTTTTAGTACTTTTATGGTCAAATGGAAAAAACTATACACATTATTGGTTCAGGCTTTTCGTCACTTGCAGCATCATGCTACCTAGCAAAGGCAGGTTATACAGTGACTATTTTTGAAAAAAATGAAACCATAGGAGGTCGTGCAAGACAACTCATAAAAGATGGATTTACTTTTGATATTGGGCCAACATGGTATTGGATGCCCGATGTTTTTGAACGCTTTTTTGGAGATTTTGACAAACACCCCTCCGAGTATTATAAACTCGATAAACTTAACCCAGCCTACAGCGTGTATTTTGGCAAAGATGATGCTATTTCTATAGAGAATTCGTTAAACAAAATTTGTCAAACTTTTGAACAAGAAGAACCAGGCAGTTCAAAACAGTTAATGGAATTTATTGGTACTGCCAAAAGTAACTATGATATTGCAATAAAAGATCTCGTTTACAACCCCGGTGTTTCCCCTTTAGAGTTAGTAACTCCAAAAACCATACTTAAAGTCAATCAGTTTTTGAGCACCATAAAGCGTGATGTCCGAAAAAAATTCAAAAATAACCGACTGGCAAAAATTTTAGAGTTTCCTGTTTTATTTCTTGGAGCTAAACCAAGCGACACCCCATCATTTTATAATTTTATGAATTATGCAGACTTTGGGCTAGGTACTTATCATCCAAAAAAAGGAATGTATCAAGTTGTTTTGGCCATGGAAACACTAGCGAAAGAACTTGGTGTAAACATAAAAACAAAAGCAAATGTTGAGTCTATCTTAGTAGATAATGGTACTGCAAATGGTATTGTGGTAAATGGTAACATAGAAAAATGTGATCTGGTATTGAGTGGAGCTGATTATCACCATACAGAAACACTACTAAAAGAGAAATATAGGCAATATTCTGAACGCTATTGGGAAAAAAAGGTTTTTGCTCCATCATCGTTACTATTTTATGTTGGATTCGACAAAAAACTAAAAAACGTAGATCATCACACGCTATTTTTTGATGTCGATTTTGATGTTCATGCCGAAGCTATTTATGATAATCCTGCTTGGCCAGAAAAACCACTATTTTATGCAAGCTTCCCGAGCATAACTGATGATTCTTGTGCACCAAAGGGCAAAGAGGCAGGGATTTTCTTGATACCACTTGCACCCGGACTAGAAGACACAAAAGAACTACGAGAGAAATATTTTGAAAAAATAATAACTCGTTTTGAAAACTTAACACAACAAGATGTCGAAAAAAGTATTATCTTTAGGGAATCCTTTTGTGTAAATGACTTTACAAAAGACTATAACTCATATAAAGGAAATGCCTATGGAATGGCCAATACGCTATTGCAAACTGCATTTTTAAGACCAAAATTAAAAAGTAAAAAAGTTAAAAATTTATATTTCACAGGGCAGCTTACCGTCCCTGGACCTGGTGTTCCACCATCCCTTATCTCCGGAAAACTTACTGCCGAACTTATACAAAAAGTTTTATAGTATTACTTTTTTTTATGGAATAAAAGTATGAGCATATGAAGTCTATTTTCGACACTGTTTCAAAAGATTGCAGTAAAATTGTCACCAAAACCTACAGTACATCTTTTTCGATGGCCACCAAAATGCTGGCAAATTCCATTCGTCAAGATATTTATAATATTTATGGTTTTGTTCGTTTAGCCGATGAGATTGTAGATTCATTCCATAACTATCAGAAAGAAGAATTATTTTCAAAATTTGAAGCTGATTTACAATTCGCTCTTCAAAACAAAATAAGTCTTAATCCTATTTTAAATGCTTTTCAACACACCTATCATAACAATAACATTGATCGAGAGCTAGTGGATGCATTTATGAATTCTATGCGATTAGATTTGCACAAATCAGAATACAAAACCAAAGAAGAATATAAAAATTATATTTATGGCTCAGCAGATGTTGTGGGGTTGATGTGTCTTAAAGTTTTTGTTGATGGCAACCTAAAAAAATATAATGAATTGAAACAATCTGCAATGGCTTTGGGCTCTGCATTTCAAAAAGTAAATTTCTTACGAGATTTAAAAGCAGATCACGATGTCCTCAATAGAACATACTTTCCAAATACAGATTTAGACAATCTTGATGAAGTTGCAAAAAAACATATCATTGATGATATTGAAAATGATTTTTCAGAAGGACTAAAAGGCATCAAAATGCTTCCTATAGAAGCAAAATTTGGGGTTTTTATGGCCTATCGTTATTACAGTCAATTGCTGAAAAAACTCAAAAAAACGCCTGCACTTGAAATAAAAAACACCAGAATCCGAGTGCCAAATTATAAAAAAATAGAGCTACTGACGCGTAGTTATGTCAAATATCATCTAAATCTAATATAACCAAATTATTATGAACACATTTTTATGGATTGTTGTTTTTCTGGGGACTTTCAGCATTATGGAATTTATGGCCTGGTTTACGCACAAATACATTATGCATGGTTTTTTGTGGCATCTACATAAAGATCACCATCACAAAGATCACAACAGTTGGTTCGAACGCAATGATGCGTTTTTTATTTTTTATGCCGTTGTAAGTATGATGTGTTTTTACTTTTGGAGCTACGGAGGATTTTGGGCTGGACTTCCAATTGGTCTAGGCATTATGGCCTATGGAGCTACCTATTTTATTGTTCATGACATTTTCATTCATCAACGTTTCAAAATGTTTCGAAAGGCTAATAATTGGTATGCAAAAGGGGTTCGTCGTGCACACAAAATTCATCACAAGCACTTAGGCAAAAAAGATGGAGAATGTTTTGGAATGCTTGTTGTTCCTTTCAAATACTTTAAAAAATAACCGTGAGCTCCTTATACTTATGGCTTAATATTGGATCTATATTTATACCACTTTTGTATAGCTTCCACCCTAGACTTCAATTGCACAAACGCTTTAAATGGCTTTTTTTGTCATTGGTTTTAACCATGGTAGTGTTTATTCCTTGGGATGTGATTTTTACTGTAAATGGTATTTGGGGATTTAATCCAGATTACTTTTTAGGAGTGAAAATTTTTAGGCTTCCTTTGGAAGAATGGCTTTTCTTTATTTGTATTCCATTTGCTTGTGTTTTTACACACTATGCCCTCTTACTTTATTTTCCAAAAATGAAACTCAATCAAAAAACAACACAATATATTGCCTATGCTTTAATGATTTTACTGGCTATTATTGTTGTTTTAAATACTGATAAATGGTATACTCTTATCAATTTCTCTCTTGCTATTCCTTTAACATGGATTGTGTTGAATCAAAATCTAAAATTACTTCAACATTTTTTTCTCACCTTTTTAGTCATGCTTATTCCCTTTTTTATAATTAATGGGGTTCTAACAGGTAGTTGGATAGAAAACCAAGTCGTTTGGTACAATAATGCTGAAAATCTAGGCTTGCGCATGGGAACTATCCCTACCGAAGATAGTATTTACGCTTACTCTATGATTTTAATGAATTTATTTCTTTTTGAATATTTTAGCTTAAAGTATAAAAAAACGCCTAAAAAAATTTAAGCGTTTTAATTTTATGTCGTTAAACTAAATTAAGTATTTAAACTTCATTAAGCATTCTGCTTTTTAATCAAATTAAGTGCGGACCCTTCATTAAACCATTCTATCTGAGAATTGTTATACGTGTGATTTACAGAAATAATGTCCTTGGATCCATCGGCATGTACAACCTCTATAGTTAATGGTTTACCAGGTGCAAACTCATTTAAGTCTAAGAAGTTAAAAGTATCATCTTCTTGAATAAGATCATAATCGGCCTCGTTGGCAAAGGTTAGCCCTAGCATACCTTGCTTCTTAAGGTTGGTTTCATGAATACGAGCAAAAGATTTTACAATTACGGCAGCAAACCCAAGATGCCTAGGTTCCATAGCAGCATGTTCTCTTGAGGATCCTTCACCATAGTTGTGATCACCTACGACGACAGTATAAATTCCAGCAGCTTTATAAGCACGCTGTGTTTTTGGCACTGCATCGTACTCTCCACTCAATTGACTTTTAACGAAGTTTGTTTTCATATTAAAAGCATTTACAGCACCTATCAAACAGTTATTCGAAATATTATCTAGGTGACCTCTGTAGCGCAACCATGGTCCCGCCATAGAAATATGGTCTGTTGTACATTTCCCGTAAGCTTTTATAAGGAGTTTAGCTCCGCTAATATCATTTCCAATTGGTACAAATGGTGTCAATAATTCCAAACGCTCTGAATCTTCTGCAACAACAACCTCTAGTTCACTACCATCGTCTACAGGCGCTAAATAACCAGCATCTTCTACTGCAAATCCTTTCTCAGGTAATTCAAATCCAGTGGGTTCATCCAACTTAACAGCATCTCCATTCTCATTGATTAATGTATCTGTAATGGGGTTAAAATCCAGTCGCCCTGAAATCGCAATTGCAGCGACCATTTCTGGTGAAGCCACAAAAGCATGAGTGTTTGGGTTACCATCGGCGCGTTTTGCAAAGTTTCTATTAAAAGAATGTACAATACTATTTTTTGGTGCATTTTTTGGATCTTCATAACGGGCCCACTGACCAATACAAGGCCCACAAGCATTAGTAAAAATCTTAGCATCTAACTTTTCAAAAACATTCAAAATTCCATCACGATCGGCAGTGTAGCGCACTTGCTCTGAGCCTGGGTTGATTCCGAATTCAGCTTTGGTTTTTAGTCCTTTGTCTAAGGCTTGCTGTGCAATAGATGCTGCGCGAGACAAATCTTCATAAGAAGAATTTGTACAAGATCCGATTAAGCCCCATTCTACTTTTAGCGGCCAGTCATTGGATTGTGCTTTTTCAGTCATTGTTCCAACTGGTGTAGCCAAATCTGGAGTGAAAGGTCCATTGAGATGTGGCATGAGTTCAGACAAATTGATTTCAATTAATTCATCAAAATACTGCTCAGGGTTGGCATAAACTTCAGTATCGGCTGTTAGATATTCTTTAACTTCATTAGCAGCATCGGCAACGTCATTTCTATCTGTTGCACGAAGATAACGCTCCATAGAGGCATCATAGCCAAAAGTTGAAGTTGTTGCTCCAATTTCGGCACCCATATTACAAATAGTTCCTTTTCCGGTACATGACATCGATTCTGCTCCTGGTCCAAAATATTCAACAATGGCACCTGTACCACCTTTAGCAGTTAAAATTCCTGCTACTTTTAGAATAACGTCTTTTGGCGCTGTCCACCCAGAAAGTGTTCCTGTAAGTTTAACACCTATAAGTTTTGGAAATTTCAATTCCCAGGGCATTCCTGCCATAACGTCTACTGCATCGGCTCCACCTACTCCAATAGCTACCATTCCAAGACCACCTGCATTTACTGTATGTGAATCGGTTCCAATCATCATTCCACCAGGAAATGCATAGTTCTCTAAAACAACTTGATGAATAATTCCAGCTCCTGGTTTCCAAAAGCCAATGCCATATTTGTTTGATACTGATTCTAAGAAATTAAAAACTTCATTACTATTATTGAGTGCAAACTGCAAATCTTTGGATGCTCCAACTTTGGCTTGAATTAAATGATCACAGTGCACTGTTGTGGGTACAGCAACTTTCTTTTTTCCTGCCTGCATAAATTGCAAAAGTGCCATTTGGGCAGTTGCGTCTTGACAAGCTATTCTATCAGGAGCAAAGTCCACATAATCTTTTCCACGTTGGAATGGTTCTGAAGGAATGCTATCCCATAAATGGTTGTATAATATTTTTTCAGAGAGTGTGAGTGGTTTTCCAACAATTTCTCGCGCTTTATCAATGCGCTTTGGCATCTGTTGGTATACTTTTTTTATAATGTCTATATCGAAAGCCATAGTCTAGTATTTTAATCGGGGTTAAATGTACAAATTTATGACTAATCTTAGGGCAATAAAAAATCAAATTATATTGAAAATTTTAGAATAGACTTTTAATGATTTTTTCGACGCTAATTCCTTCTGCTGCTGCTTTGTAGTTTTTAATTATTCTATGTCGTAGAACACAGATAGCTACTGCTTGAACATTTTCAATATCTGGGGTGTATTTTCCGTTAAGAACAGCGTGTGTTTTGGCAGCTAAAATTAAATTCTGAGAGGCTCTTGGCCCTGCTCCCCATTCTACAAATTGACTAACGAACTCTGATGTGCGTTTTGTATTGGGTCTAGATTTTGATATCATTTCAACAGCATATTCTACAACATTGTCGGCAACTGGTATTTTTCTGATAAGGCGCTGAAAATCCAATACATCCTTGGCATCAAATACAACATCTAAACTTGATTTTTTTTCGGTTGTTGTTTGTTTTACTACCTCAACTTCTTCTGAAAAAGAAGGGTATTCCAGATTGATTGCAAACATAAAACGGTCTAGTTGTGCCTCTGGTAGTGGGTATGTTCCTTCTTGTTCAATAGGGTTTTGTGTAGCTAAAACAAAATAAGGTGGGCTGAGAGAGTATTGATGACCAGCTACAGTTACTGATTGTTCCTGCATCGCTTCCAAGAGCGCTGCTTGTGTTTTTGGGGGTGTTCGATTAATTTCATCGGCCAAAACAATATTTGAAAATATGGGCCCTTTAATGAACTTAAATTGGCGTTCATTATCTAAAATTTCACTTCCTAAGATATCACTAGGCATAAGATCTGGTGTAAATTGTATACGTTTAAAGTTGAGCCCGAGCGTTTTCGCTATGGTATCAACCATTAGGGTTTTTGCAAGCCCAGGTACACCAACAAGTAGAACATGACCACCAGAAAAAATTGAAATTAAAATTTGTTCAACTACTAGGTCTTGGCCAATAATAATCTTAGCAATTTCTTTTTTAAGTAATTGATATTGCTTAACAAAATTATTTATGGCAGTGACTTCAGACATTTTTATTTTTTGATTTTGAACCAGTTGCTATTAAAATCACAGCTTCTCAACTCGCCATTAATTTTGATGTAGGTGTCCATAATTTTTTCTTCTTGCCATTCAGCAATTGTACTAAGTTGTTTTTCTTGAAGAGCAAGATCTTTAATTTTTAAATAGTCTTCGGCAAAATCTGCTTCATGTTCGTCTGTTCGCTGAGTTACAGTTAATATTTTAAATTTAATAGGGTTTGCACGATCCTGATCTCTATAGACTGGACTCACTTCATTGTCTTTTAAATCTTGAATTTGAGAGTACAGTTCTGGGTCCATCTTTGTGAGTTCAAAATTATAATCTTGTGTTTCTGGATTGCGCAATTGACCGCCATCATATTTTGTTTCTTTTTCATCACTTGCTTCCCTAGCTGCTTCAGAAAAAGTAAGATCTCCGTCTACAATACTTTGTCTAACTTTTTCTAATTTTTCTTTTGCAGCAGTTATGGCTTCATCGGTCATTTTTGGACGCAATAAAATATGACGAACGTCGTATTCTTGACCTCTAATTTTCTCTAGATATAAAATATGATATCCAAAATCCGTTTTAAAGGGCTCTGAGATATCGCCTTCTTCCAATGAAAATGCAACTTCTCTAAACTCTTTTGCCATTCTTGGTTGTTTTCTGTTGAGGGTATACTTCCCACCTGTTCGCTTGGAACCAGGATCTTCTGTATATAAAACAGCTTTGGTAGTAAAGCTTGCTCCATTATCTAAAACGTCTGCTCTAAATTCCTTTAGTCTTTTGACAACTTTATCAATTTCTTCTTGAGTAGTTTCTGGGATAATAACAATTTGTGCTACTCGAAGTTCTGTACCAAAAAGAGGACGCTCATCTTTTGGTATTTTATTAAAAAACTGACGAACTTCTTCTGGAGTAACCTCAATGTCATTTATAATTTTTTGTTGCATCATCGAAGCCATTTTGCCATTTTTATTGAGCTCATACATTTCGTCTCTAAGTTCTTGTTCAGAGGTTTTATTATAGTAGGCTACTAACTTGTCCATAGAACCAATTTGCTGTGCAAAACCTTCTATCTGTTGATCCACATAAGATCGTATTTCAGCGTCGTTAACTTCAATACTATCTAAAATTGCATGATGCATGTAGAGTTTATCTTCTAGTAGTTTACCAAATAGTTGACATTTTGTTATATTTTTTGTTGAAACACCGCTCGCTTCTAGCTGGGCAAATTGTTTGTCAATATCAGAATCGAGTACTACAAAATCTCCAACTACTGCTGCAACTCCGTCAACCTTTATCAATTGGGTAGAATCTACCTTGATTTCTTTGTTCGTTAATTCTTGTTTTGTGTCTTGTATTATTTCTTGTGCTATGGAAAATTGAGCAAAAGCCATTGTGCTTAGACCTACAAATATGGATAGGGACTTATTCATAAATTTCAAATTTTTTATTTTTAATTGCATCATTCACAATTTCATTTTTTAATTGACCAATAAGCTTCAATTTGCGTTGATTTATAATAATTTGACGCAGTGTTGGAAGCACATATTCTATTGGGGCTTGTGACCTAGGGGCAAGCACTTTGTTTATTTGTATCAAATATAACCCTAAAGAATCGTTGAGTTGAATAAAATTTGGTTTTTTTAATAGTAACTTATTAAATCCTTTTTGCAAGGGTTTGATCTTCGAAACCACTTGATCTGCTTTTATCCAAATAGAATCATTCAGAAAGAAGGAGTTGAATTGAATTGAGATCGTATCTAGTATGGCCTGATCTTCGGTATTATAACGCTTAAAACGTTGTTTGATTTCTTTTATGTTTGAAATATTTGATTCTATGTTGATATATCTGAGTTTTATAAGACTTTCTTTCAAAACAAATAATTCTTTATTTTTATTGTATACCATACTTAGTTCGGTATCTGTAATACTTGTATCTAAATTGCGTTTAACCAACGCTTCTAGGTATGCAGATGTGTATAAATCTGTTCGGTATTGTTCTACAAGTGCTTCAAAATCTTGCTGTTGTTGTTCTTCTAAATTCAATGTAGCACCATCAATAAGTAATTGTTGTGTGGCCCAATTTCTTAATTTAGTTTGGACTTGAAGAAGACTGTCTTTTGGTGTCAAACCTTTAAACTCCGATAAGTCTATGTCTTCAACCATCAAATACACATCATTTACTCGAGCAAGGGGTGTTTCTTTGTCTTTTGATTTTGATAAATCACATGACAAAAACAACAATGACAATAAAGAAAGAGCTAAAAATATGTTTCGCATTAGTTGGAAATCTTTGATTTTAAGTCATTTAATACATTTTGATTTACAGAAAAAGAATATTTTGATCGCAATGCTTCAACCCATTTTTGTTCTAGTAAGTTTTGATAACTTGCAATAACGGCGCCTTTAGCTTCTTCAAAGGATAATATTTTTTCTGATTGTTGTTCTAAAATATTTAAAACAACATAGCTATTATCAAGAGGTAAAATATCAGAAATACCTGTTTGAAATACTGTGTGTTGTGGTATTAGAGAACTTCCTACTTCAAAAACTCCAGAAGAAAAAACAACATTTTGATTTTTTGTATTCAGTACTTTTGAAACATCGTCGTTTGATAAGTTATTAGTCCATAATTTTTTTACTTTTTTTAAAGTCCTTTTCTTGCTGGATCGCGCTATGGCTCCAGATATTTTTTTTGGTGAAATAAATTTTGAAGCATTACTTTCATAATGTTTCAACAGACCAATTGAATCGTTTTTAGCACTATTCCATATTTTTTCTTGCATGATATCAAATAGTAACAGCCCTTCTTCATATTCCTTAAGAACGCTAGCATATTCTGCATTTTCAACAGGGAGTTGATCTTTTTTGTACTGCAACACACTTTTTTCTAAAAAAGTATTGTATTGCTCTTTTAGTGATTTTTTTAATCTTAATTTGTTATTCAAAAAGGATAAGAAATCACTGTACGTCAATATACGATCTTTGATCTTTATAAATTGATTTTTAGGGTCCAACCCTTTATTTAAAATCCATTTTTCTGAATCGTCTTTCTTTATGAATAAAGATGAAATAGTGTCATATTTTGGTGCTTGAACTTGATATTGATTCATCAACGCCATCACCATTCTTTTGTTTATAACTTGAGATCTACTGTCGCGTTTTATTTTTTTGTCCAAATCAAATTTTAGCTGTTCAAAACTTTCTACTGGTTTTTTATTCAAAAGTTTTATAATATGCCATCCAAACATTGTTTGAATTGGATTTGAAAATGCACCAACATCCAAGCTAAATGCCGTATCTACAAAAATCTCTGAGTTGATTTCACCAGATTTAAAAGGCTTTAATTTTCCACCATTTAAAGCAGAACTTTTATCTTCTGAATATTGTTTTGCTAAATTTTCAAAAGATTCTCCTTGTTGCAACAATTGAAACAATTCATTAATACGCTGCTCTGGAGTTTGTTCCAAATCTTTTGATTTTGTAGCAATCATGATATGTGCCGCTTCTGCTTGACCTCTAGAACTTCTTTTGTCCAAAACTTTTACAACGTGATATCCAAACTGTGTTTTGAAGGGTTGAGAGATTTCACCAACTTTTGTATTATATGCTACACTTTCAAAATCATAGACCATTTTAAAAGCAGAAAAATAGCCTAGGTCTTCCACAAATATGGTTGTTCCGTTGTGAATGTTTTTCTTTAAAGTTTCAAAACTTTCATTTAAAAATCGAGAACGAAATGTTTGAATTTGGTTCAGTGCAGCTAACGTATCTTGATTGGTTGTACGAACAAGAATATGCTGTGCTTTCACTTCTTCTCTGGTCCTATTGTAAGCCTCCCAAAGTAGTTCTGCTGTGACATTTTTGTCTGTCAAATAAGCATTGATTAATTGATTTTTATACTTATTGTACTCATTCAAATAACTCTGTTTTTTATGAAAACCTTCGGATTTGGCTTCGGCAATTTTCAATTTATAATTGATGTATAGTTCTAAATAATCTTCAATATCTTTTTTACCATCGTCCTGTACCAATTGAATATTTTTGTTATAGACATTCAAAAACTCATCAGCTAAAATTTCTTCGTTGTTAACGGATAATAAAACATTTGTTTTTTTTGGCTTTTCTTGAGCAGAACTTAACCAAAAATACAAGACACTTGTAATTAAGAAAAATACGCGCATATTATTTTGTTTCATTAAAGAAATTAAAAATTGAGTCAATTTTAGTAAAATTGTTCAAACAAAGCAAAATTATCTTGAATAGTTTGGTGCTTCTTTGGTAATCATCACATTGTGTGGGTGACTCTCACTGATTCCAGAAGACGTAATTTTGACAAACTTAGCTGTATTTTTGAGGGTTTGAATATCTTTTGCTCCACAGTAGCCCATTCCAGCACGTATACCTCCAATAAATTGGTGAATACTTTCATAAAGGTCTCCTTTGTATGGTACGCGACCAACAATCCCTTCGGGAACTAACTTTTTAATATCATCTTCAACATCTTGAAAATAACGGTCTTTACTGCCTTCTTTCATCGCTTCTACAGACCCCATACCTCTATACGATTTGAATTTTCTTCCTTCGTAAATGATGGTTTCACCTGGTGATTCTTTTGTACCTGCAAGTAATGATCCAAGCATCACACAATCGGCACCAGCAGCTAAAGCTTTTGGGATATCACCAGTATAGCGAATACCTCCATCTGCAATAACAGGTACATCGGAGTCTTTGAGTGCAGCAGCCACTTCTAATACTGCAGAAAATTGTGGAAATCCTACACCAGCAACAACACGAGTTGTACATATAGATCCTGGTCCAATGCCTACTTTTACGGCATCTGCTCCAGCTTCTACAAGATATTTGGCAGCCTCTGCAGTAGCTATATTTCCAACGACAACGTCGAGGTTTGGAAATTCAGATTTTATATTTCTTAGGACAGAAATCACACCTTTTGTATGACCATGCGCAGTGTCTATAATAATAGCATCTACACCAGATTTCACTAAAGCGTTAGTACGTTCTACAGCATCGTGTGTTACACCAATAGCAGCAGCAACACGCAAACGCCCATATTGATCTTTGTTTGAGATTGGTTTCTGTGATAATTTTGTAATGTCTCTAAAGGTAATTAAACCGATGAGTTTAAAGTCCTTATCTACAACTGGTAATTTTTCTATTTTGTTGATTTGAAGAATAACTTCTGCTTCCTGAAGTGAAGTTCCTTCAGATGTTGTTACCAAATTTTCAGAGGTCATCACTTCTGTTATTGGTCGATTATTATTTTTTTCAAATCGTAAATCTCTATTGGTGACAATACCTTTTAGAAGACCATTGTGATCAACAATAGGAATACCACCAATACTATGTTCTTTCATGCTTTGTTTGGCATCACTAACAATAGCATCCAGAGCTAATGTAACAGGATCGATAATCATCCCACTTTCGGCACGCTTCACTTTGCGTACTTCTATAGCTTGTTGGCTTATAGTCATGTTTTTATGCAAAACACCAATACCACCTTCTCTAGCAATTGCAATAGCCATGGCACTTTCTGTAACCGTATCCATTGCCGCAGAAACTATAGGCACATTTAAACTGATATTTCGAGTAAATTTTGTTTTGATACTTACTTCTCTTGGCAAAACTTCAGAATAAGCGGGTATTAAGAGGACGTCATCGTAAGTAAGGCCCTCGCCAACAATTTTTGAAAGATGTGATTGCATTGCAATTAGGTTTAATTGCATGCAAATTTAAGGTTTTTTTTAGTATGTATGACTATAATACAGATATAATAATAGTTATTAACAGTTGTTATTGATATTATTTATAATTAATCTAAATAAATTTTGTTCAAACTAAAAAGGGGTTATATATTTGCACTATATAATTAATATTATTTATAATAAGTCTAAATAAGAATTGTGTTATGAAATACAATATACTAATCTTAACATTGCTAGGTTTAGCAAATATAAACGCTCAAGATACCAACAAAAAATCAACAGATTCCATACAAAAACTAGATCAAGTATTTATTAACACTAAAGTCATTTTTGGGAGCAAATATGTTGCACAAAACAGATCTGGATCGGCCTATTATGTTTCTGCTGAAGAATTAGAAAAATTTGGTTACTCCGATATCAATCGTGTGCTAAGAACGGTCCCTGGAGTGTCTGTATATGAAGAAGATGGCTTTGGACTTCGACCAAATATCAGTTTACGTGGCACATCACCAGAAAGAAGTGCGAAAATATCAATTATGGAGGATGGCGTATTGATCGCTCCTGCCCCGTACAGTGCACCTGCTGCCTATTATTTTCCATCAATTGCTCGAATGCAAGCCGTTGAAATTTTGAAGGGAAGTAGTCAAATTCAATATGGCCCATTTACTACTGGTGGTGCTATTAATTTGGTAAGTACTCAAATTCCAAACACATTTAAAGGAAGCCTGAAATCAAGTTTTGGAAGTTTTAATACGCATCAAACTCATCTTAGAATTGGGGACTCAAAATCGCAATTTGGATATTCAGTAGAGTATCTAAAAAACAATTCCAAAGGATTTAAAGATTTGTTGGATGATCAAAATACTGGATTTAACAAAAATGACTTTGTTGCAAAATTTAGAGTCAATAGTAGTGAAAACGCAACATACCAGCAAGCGCTTACATTTAAGTTTCAATACTCGGATGAGCTTTCAAATGAAACTTATTTGGGGCTAACAGCTTCAGATTTTAAACAATCTACATTTATGCGCTATGCAGCCTCTCAAGAGGATAAAATGACTAATAAGCACCAACAATTTTTACTCACACACGAAATCAACTTTTCTAATTTACTAAAAGTAACTACAAGCGGATATTACAATGGCTTTGCTAGAAATTGGTACAAATTAAATGATGTCGTTTTTAATGGAGATAAGGTTAAAATTGCTTCAATATTAAATGATCCAATAACATACAATTCCTATATGAATATCATTAGAGGTACATCAAATTCTGATGCTGATGCATTGTTGGTTAAAGCTAATAACAGAGAATATATTTCAAAAGGAATTCAAACAAAGTTGGATTTTCATTGGAATGGCGAGTATGTTTTTCATGATTTAGAAATTGGTCTCCGTTATCACTATGACGAGGAAGATCGTTTTCAGTGGAAAGATGGTTACAATATGACCAGCAACGGTCAAATGAACTTAACTACAGCAGCAGAACGTGGTTCTGACGCCAACAGAATTAGTAGTGCAAAAGCTTTTGCAGGATCTATTTTATATAAATTTAAATATAAAAATTTAACGCTCACTCCTGGAATACGATATGAAGACATTCAACTTCAAAGAGAAAATTTTGGAAGTGATGATCCAAACAGAACGGGCACTGATCTTTCTACAAGAGAAAATGACTTAACCGTTTTCATTCCAGGAATTGGAATGAATTACAAATTCAATAATCAAACTTCAATTTTTGCAGGTATTCATAAAGGATTTTCTCCGCCTGGTAATAAACCTGGACAAAAAGCGGAAGAAAGTATCAATTATGAAATTGGTTCGCGTTTCAATTTCATGGGCTTACGAGGAGAAATTGTTGGATTTTACAACGACTACAGCAATCTTTTGGGAAGCGACTTGGCAGCAAGTGGCGGAACAGGTACCTTAGATCAATTTAATGCAGGAGAAGTAAGTGTAAAGGGAATAGAACTTTTGTTAAATTATGATTTAATGGAGAAAAACTCAAAGTTTTCTATGCCTGTAACTTTTGGCTACACACTAACGGATGCTACGTTTGAAAACAATTTTGGAAGTGACGAAGATTTGTGGGGTGAGGTAGAAAATGGCGATGAATTGCCATACATCGCTAAGCATCAATTTAATACATCTATTTCTTTGGAGCACAGTAAATTTGAGTTGCATTTGAATGGTCGACAAAATGGTGCTTTTAGAACAACTGCTGGAACAGAAACAATCCATGAAAACAATGGAATAACCTCAAATTTCATTGTTGACTTTTCTGGAAAATATCACATTAAAAATAATTTGAGCGTTACTAGTATGGTTATCAATATGTTTGATAACACTTATGCTGTTTCAAAAGTTCCTGCTGGT